>Ga0182736_1000417_pt1 | contig 67475 bp, 59 predicted proteins | sample eDN5th30CKraftBY_FD_128882 | JGI IMG/M metagenome (GOLD analysis project Ga0182736, IMG submission 128882) | Enriched backyard soil microbial communities from Emeryville, California, USA - eDNA 5th pass 30_C Kraft BY (version 2) (version 2) | ecosystem: Environmental > Terrestrial > Soil >... | reverse complement strand
CAAAGAAGAACTTCTCGAAATGCGTGGGCAGGTGGTTGAACTGCTTCCTAACGCAATGTTCCGTGTCCGACTGGAAAATGATCATGAAATTCTTGGTCATACAGCGGGCAAGATGCGCAAGAATCGCATCCGCGTGCTTGTCGGGGATGAGGTGCTCGTTGAACTGACGCCTTATGATCTGACCAAGGGCCGCATCACCTATCGCTACATGCCCGGCCGTGGCGGGCCTGGCCCCGGTCAGCCCTGACCGGTTGCGCGGTGGCGCCCCTGCCGCGCGCGCCCATGCGTCTCATTCTGGCTTCCGCCTCGCCGCGCCGGCTCGATCTGCTTGCCCAGATCGGGGTGACGCCGCATGCCGTCGATCCCGCCCATATCGATGAAACGCCGCTCAAGGCCGAACTGCCGCCGCTCTATGCCGCGCGCATGGCGGCGGAGAAGGGCGTGGCCGTTGCCGCGCGTCATCCCGGCAGCGTCATCCTGAGCGGCGACACGGTGGTCGCCTGTGGCCGCCGCATCCTGCCCAAGGCAGAGGATGAAGCGACGGCGCGTTCCTGCCTGAAGCTCCTCTCCGGCCGCCGCCACCGCGTGCTGAGCGCGATCACGCTGATCGCTGCCGACGGCGAGGCACGCCACCGCCTCTCGACCAGCATCGTCACCTTCAAGCCGCTGCACGACGATGAGATCGCGGCCTATCTCGCCAGCGGCGAATGGCACGGCAAGGCGGGCGGATACGCCATTCAGGGCCGGGCCGCCGGGCTTATCCGGGCCGTCTCGGGGAGCCCCTCCGGCGTCATCGGCCTGCCACTCTATGAAACGCGCGCCTTGTTGCGCGCTGCGGGGATCGCCTGTGACTGAAATTCCCGTCGGGCCGCACTGGCTCTATGAAGAAGGCATTGGCGAGGCGCGCGCCGCGCTCGTCCAGAGCGGCCGCATCCTCGAGGCGCAGATCGAGCGCGAGGACAAGCGCGTGCGCGCCGGCGGCGTGCATCCCGGCCGTCTCATCCACACGCTGATCGTGCGCAAGCGCGGCATCGCCCGGCTCAACAGCGGCGAGGAAGTGCTGATCGAGCCGATCCCGCCCAAGGTGGCGGAAGGCGCGAGCGTCCGCGTCGAAATCCTGCGCGAGGCGATTGGCGAGCCGGGGCTGGAGAGCGGCCGCGACAAGCTGGCGCGCGGGCGCATCGCCGTGCCGGCGCTGGTCGCCGGGCCCGGCCCCAGCCTGTTCCAGCGCATCGGCGAGACCGGCCTACCGATCGTCCCCTGCCCGGCGCATGAGGAGGATCATCTCGAGGCCGCCGGCTGGAGCGAACTGCTCACCGAGGCGATGACCGGCGAGGTTGGCCGCGAGGATGCCGCGCTGCGCATCTTCCCCACCCCGGCGATGACCCTCATTGACGTCGACGGCGTCGCGCCGCCGGCCCAGCTCGGCCCCAAGGGCGCCAAGCTCGCCGCCCTGGCGATCCGCCGCATGGGGCTTGCCGGCTCGATCGGCATCGACCTGCCGACGATGAACAACAAGGATGAGCGGCTGATCGCGGCGGCGCAGATCGACAAATATCTCGTCCAGCCCTTCGAGCGCACGGCGGTCAACGGCTTCGGCTTTGTCCAGATCATCCGCAAGCGCGAGCGCGCCTCGCTCATCGAGCTGCTGCGCGCCGATCCGGTGCGCACGGCGGCCATGGCAGCCCTGCGCGCGGCCGAGCGCCACCATGGCGCCGGCGCGATCACGCTCACCCTCGCGCCGGCTGTCGCGCGCGACCTGCGTAACAATGGCGACTGGGTGCGCCTGCTGGAACGACGGCGCGGCGGAAGCGTTACCATCGTCGCCGATGAAGCCCTCGCGCCCGGAGTGCATCATGTCCATTGACCAGCGCTGCCCGGTCTGCCGCAAGCCGACCGTCAGGGAGTTTCGCCCGTTCTGCTCGCGCGGTTGCCGGGACCGCGATCTCGTCAACTGGCTCGACGAGGGCTATCGCCTGCCGGTCCGTCCCCACGAGGATGAGGATGCACCGGAGCAGCGCGACGCCTGATTCGCGCGCGCTCCGGCGGCTGTTCAGGAAGCGTTTTTCTTCCCTGCCGTAAGGCTGGGGCTGCTGCCACGACGACGCGCGGATCGGCGTGATCGCGCGGCAGGCCCAGAGAGAGAGCGAGACGAGCCATGAAAATCCCAAAGCTATGTGCCGGTGCGCTGCTGGCGCTGCTGGTGACGCAACCCGTGGTCGCCAAGACGACGCTGAGCCAGAATGACCGCGCACGGGTCAACCGCGCGCCGGCGAAGGATCGCGCGGATGTCCGCTATTGCCTCATCCAGCGCAAGAAGGGCGGCAAGACCGGCCTGCTGGTCGGCGGTGCGGGCGGTGCGGGGGCCTCGGTCCTTGCCGGCGGCGATGTCGGCGAGACGCTGCTGGCCGGCGGCGCAGGCGCGCTGGCGGGCCATTTGATCGGCAAGGGCACGGCCACGAACAGTCGCTGCGACGCGGTGCTGAAGCGCAATCGCTGACCGTGGAGGGAGCGGGCGGGGCGTCTGTTCCATTCCACGCCATGATATCGCATCAGGGGGGTGGACAGCGGCGCAGTGACATGCTTATAGCGCACGCCTCGCCCGGACATTCGCTCCGGCGAAAGACCCCGTGCCCGGGTAGCTCAGTTGGTAGAGCATGCGACTGAAAATCGCAGTGTCGGCGGTTCGACTCCGTCCCCGGGCACCATTTTGTCTCTTTTGCTTCTCCGCAAGCGTCCCTAGCAGTCCCAGGAAGCCGTAGAAATCCGTGGTTTCTGGCGGAGGGATGCAGGCCGGAGATTGTCTCGCCGAGCACCGCGATAGCGGCGAATATCGGCCGTGCGCATCTTGAGCCGATAGTCGAAGTCGCTCGCGATCATGTGGCATTCCTCGACCTCGGCGATGCGCCGGACGGCGACATTGAATTCGGCCAGCGCCTGTTCGCGCGTGTCCGGCAGCTTGGCCTTGGCAAAGGCGGCATGGCCAAGGTTCGCCGGGTCGAGAAATGGCCGCGAACCCGCGAATGACCCCCTGCGGGATCAGGCGGGGCACCGCGCCTGACCGGGCGTCTTGGACAGGCCGACCCGTCGCGCAAGGTCGGTCACGGTTGTCCGGCTCTCCTCGCGCAAAATGGCAATCACCTTGCGGTCGAATTCATCCAGCTCGACTGAATGTATCGAGTTGGGCTCCATTCACGTCTCTCGGCTGGAAGGGTTTGGGATATTCAGCCTGCAAAGGTGACGTGAAAAGTCAGCATGCCGTGGCAGTCCGGTCTATAATCCCGCCATGACGCAAGCCTCCTTGCCGCTGCCGCCTTTCGCGCGCTTCGCGCCGCCCGTGCGCCCGCAGACGCCGTTGCGACGGGCCATTTCAGCCGCCTGTCGCCGCGATGAAGCCGAAGCCATGGCTCCGCTCATTGCGGCGGCGACGCTCGATCCGGCGACGCGCACGGCCGTGGCGGATCTCGCGCGGCGGCTGGTGATCGGCTTGCGCGCGAGCCGGCGCGGCAATGGCGTGGCCGGTCTGGTCCAGGAATTCTCGCTGTCCAGCAATGAGGGCGTCGCCCTGATGTGTCTGGCCGAGGCGTTGCTGCGCATTCCCGATGATGCGACGCGCGATGCCCTGATCCGCGACAAGCTGGCGGGCGGCGATTGGGCCGGACACCGGGCGGCGGGCAAGTCCCTGTTTGTCAACGCGGCCATCTGGGGGCTTGTCGTCACGGGCAAGCTGGTCGGCAGCGTCGACGACCGGGGGCTGGGCGCTGCGCTGACGCGGCTGATCGCCCGTGTCGGGGAGCCTGCCATCCGGCGCAGCGTCGATCTGGCGATGCGCCTGCTGGGCGAATTGTTCGTCACCGGCCAGACGATCGAGGAGGCGCTCAAGCGTGCCGCGGAGCAGGAAGCAAAGGGCTTCCGCTATAGTTACGACATGCTGGGGGAAGCCGCGGCGACAGCGGCGGATGCGGCCCGCTACCACGCCGGTTATGAGCAGGCCATTCACGCGATCGGCCGCGCGGCGCGCGGGCGCGGCATTTACGCGGGGCCGGGCATCTCGATCAAGCTGTCCGCGCTGCACCCCCGTTATGCGCGGGCGCAGGCCGACCGGGTGATGGCCGAGCTGCTGCCTGCGGTGAAGCGTCTGGCGCTGCTGGCGCGTGGCTATGGCATCGGCTTCAACATCGATGCTGAGGAAGCCAACCGGCTGGAATTGTCGCTTGATCTGCTGGAAAGTCTTGCGCTTGATCCCGAACTGGCCGGGTGGGACGGGCTCGGCTTCGTCGTGCAGGCCTATGGCAAGCGCTGTCCGTTCGTGATCGACTGGCTGATCGATCTTGCCCGGCGTTCGGGCCGGCGGCTCATGGTGCGGCTGGTCAAGGGCGCCTATTGGGACATGGAGATTAACCGCGCGCAGGTGGAGGGGGTCTCGGACTTTCCCGTCTACACCCGCAAGGCCCATAGCGATGTCGCCTATATCGCCTGCGCTCGCCAGCTTCTCGCCGCTCCCGCCGCCATTTTTCCGCAGTTCGCGACCCATAATGCGCAGACGCTGGCGACGATCCACGCGCTTGCCGGGCCCGATTTCACGGTCGGCCAATATGAATATCAATGCCTCCACGGCATGGGCGAGCCGCTTTACGAGCAGGTGATCGGCAAGGACAGGCTGGATCGCCCCTGCCGCATCTACGCGCCGGTGGGGACGCATGACACATTGCTGGCCTATCTCGTCCGTCGCCTGCTGGAAAATGGCGCCAACGCCTCCTTCGTCAATCGCATCGCCGATCCGGCGGTGCCGGTCGAGGTGCTGATTGCCGACCCGGTCGATATCGTTTGCGCCATGCCGCAACCCGGCGCCCGGCACGATGCCATCGCGCTGCCGGGAGCGCTTTATCCGGACCGTCGCAATTCGGCGGGGATCGACCTTGCCGATGAGCCGACACTGGCCGCGCTGACCGGGGCGATGCAGGAGAGCGCGGCCATGCCCTGGCGCGCGGGCGTCGCGGCGGAGGGGGAGGGCCGCCCGCCCCGCGCGGTGCGCAATCCCGCCGATCACCGCGATATCGTTGGCATTGTGGTGGAGGCGTCGGCGGAGCAGGCGGCCGCTGCGGTCGCGCTGGCCGCGCGGTCGAACTGGCGCGAAACGCCGGTGCCGGTGCGGGGCGCGATGCTGGAGCAGGCGGCCGACGCCATGCAGGCGCGCTTGCCGACATTGCTGGGGCTGCTCATCCGCGAGGCGGGCAAGTCGGCCGATAATGCCGTTGCAGAAGTGCGCGAGGCCATTGATTTCCTGCGCTATTACGCCATGCAGGCGCGCAATGGCTTTGGGCCGGAGCAGGTTGCGCTCGGCCCGGTCGTCTGCATCAGCCCATGGAATTTTCCGCTCGCCATTTTCACCGGGCAGGTGGCGGCGGCGCTGGTCGCGGGCAATCCGGTGCTGGCGAAACCCGCCAAGGAGACGCCGTTGATCGCGGCCGAGGCGGTGCGCCTGCTGCACGGCGCGGGCATTCCCGAACATGCGCTGCAACTGGTGCCGGGGGATGGCACGATCGGCGCGGCGCTCGTCGCGCTGCCCGAGACGGCGGCGGTCATGTTCACCGGCTCGACGGATGTCGCCCGCGCGATCCAGAGCGCGCTTTCAAAACGGTTGTCCCCCGCCGGCCGGCCGATCCCGCTGATTGCCGAAACCGGGGGGCAGAACGCCATGATCGTGGACAGTTCGGCGCTCCCCGAGCAGGTCGTGGCCGATGTTGTCGTCTCCGCCTTCGGCAGCGCCGGTCAGCGCTGCTCGGCGCTGCGTATCCTGTGCCTTCAGGACGAGGTGGCCGATCAGATCTTGGCCATGCTGAACGGGGCGCTGCGGGAACTGCGCATCGGCCGCACCGACCGGCTGGCCAATGATATTGGCCCGGTCATCACCGCGGAGGCGCAGGCGGTGATCGAAGCGCATGTGGCGGCGATGCGCGCGCGCGGCTTGCGGATCGCACGGTCTGATCTCCCGGCCGAGGCGGCGCACGGCACCTTCGTGGCGCCGACGATCGTCGAGATTGAGGCCGTGGCCGATCTGGAGCGGGAAGTGTTCGGCCCCGTTCTCCACGTCCTGCGCTATCGCCGCGAGGATCTGGACGGGCTGATCGATGCGATCAACGCGACGGGCTATGGCCTGACCTTCGGCCTCCATACCCGGCTCGACGAGACGATCGCGCAGGTGACGGCGCGGGTGCATGCGGGCAATATCTATGTGAATCGCAATCTGGTCGGGGCGGTCGTCGGCGTGCAGCCCTTTGGCGGAAGGGGCCTGTCGGGCACCGGGCCGAAAGCGGGCGGGCCGCTTTATCTCGGCCGGCTGGTGACGGTGCCGCCGGCCTTCTCCGGCCCGGCCGCCGGGCGCGTGACATTGCTGGACGATTTCATCGGCTGGCTCGATGCGCAGCGGGAAAACGATGCGGCGACGCTGGCCCGGCATTATCGCGATGCGGCCGTATCGACGCGCGAACGGCTGCTGCCGGGGCCGGTGGCCGAACGCAATCTCTATGCGTTGCGCCCGCATGGTTCCATTCTGCTGCGCCCGGCGACGCGCGCGGGCCTCCATGCCCAGATCGCGGCGGTGCTCGCGGCCGGAGCCGGCGGCACGCTCGATGGCATGGCCTTGCCGGCCGGGCTCCCGCCGGTCCTTGCCGATGTTTTTGCCGGGGGACAGGACGGCCCCTGCAGCGCTGTCCTCGTCGAAGGCGACGCGGCCCGCATCGCGGCGACACTGGCGGCCATCGCGGCGCGGCCGGGGCCGCTGGTGCCCGTCTATGCGGCCAATCCGGCGGCGTTGCTGCCCTATCCGGTCACCGCCTTGCTGGAGGAAGTCTCCACCTCGATCAACCTGACGGCCTCGGGCGGCAATGTGAGCCTGATGATGATCGGCTGAGGCACCCTGCGGGAGCGCCGCCGAACGCCGGCGGGGCGGGGGACGGTATCCGCCTGCGCCGGGCCGGAACCGTTCAAGGTCCAGCACGTTGTCGTCATTAACCGCAAAATAGAGTTAATGAATTATGAACTTTGCGGCCGGTCATGTATGTGGCTGATCATCATTTGAACGTGGGAGCTTTCAAAAATGCGTAAATCACTCGTTTCTGTGGGAGTCGCCGCTGTCGCTCTGATCGCGGCTGTTCCGGCAAGCGCCGCTGTGCTGTGGGATTTTGGCCAGGACGGCAGCGTGAACGATCTTGTTGGCTTCACGCTTCTTAATAACTTCAATGCCGATAGCGGCATCTCGTCGGGTGCTAATTATCAGATCAAGACCAATCCATCGGATAGCGACGGTGCCGTGCTGCCGAATGGCGATGGCAGCGAATATCTTTCCGTGCTGGGCGGCGGCTTCGCCACGATCGATTTTGCGCCCGGCGTGACCGAGTTCGCGTTTGAATGGGGGTCGATCGACACCTACAACAGCCTGACCGTTCTCTTTAATAACGGTGAGAGCCTGACGATCGTGCCGGGCGGCAATTTCACGAACCCGGCCAACGGCAACCAGTTCGACGCCGACACGAATGGCCTGTTCCGCGTGTTTGGCAGTGCTGGTGAGACGTTCAACAGCATCACATTCGCGTCTGGCTCGAATTCGTTCGAGGTCGATAACCTCATGGTGAAGGGCGCCGTTCCCGAGCCGGCCACCTGGGCCATGATGATTGGCGGCCTTGCCCTCGTCGGCGCATCGATGCGTCGCCGCAAGGTCGAGATCAGCTTCGCCTGATCGACCGGGTTTGGAATGCAGGGGGCGGCGGGGCAACTCGCCGCCCTTTTTCATGCGCGCTGTCCCGCAGCTGCGGCGTGGATGAGCCGGCGGAATCGCGTGGTCGCGCGGCTTTGTCATATCGGTGTAAAAATTCTGGTGTCTGAGGCTCGGCGAGGGAGCGTATCCATCCGATCCCGGTCGCTGACTTGGCCCCGCCGCAACTGGCGGGGCTTTTTTTCATGCATGGCGGCAATGGAAAGAGGAGGCAGTTGCCCGCCTCCCCCTTGCTGACGGCGGGACTGGATCAGGCGAAGCGGACCGCCGCCTTGCGCCCCCGTAAGCGCACGCCGATGAGGGCAAGGCCGCCAATCATCATGGCCCAGGTGGCCGGCTCGGGAACGGCGCTCGGGATGAGGGCCAGCGTGAGGTTGCCGCCGCTTGACGACTTCACCGGCATGCCCTGTTCCGAGTAGAGGAGTTGCCACGCGGTCATGAGGAAGGGGTTGAACGTGAAAGCAAAGTCCTCGGTCGTGCCCTGAACGCCCTGACCATATTGATCCTGGTTGCCGAACAGGATGAAGGCATCCCTGCTGCCCACCGCGCCGAACGGGGCGAGGCCGGTATTGGCGGTGGTGAAGATGGTCGAGCCGATCGTGAAATCGATGCTGTCCAGTCTGGCGGTCTGGGTGGCGTCGTCCTGGAGCAGGGTGAAACTGCCCGTTATGGTTTTGGAATTGTCGTAGAGCAGGCCGTTGAATGTATAGGACTGGAGGCTCTCCACGGCTTGCGCGGCACTGGCTGAACCAACGGCGGCCAGCAGGCCGAACGCATAGGCAATCGTCTTCATCGCTATCTCCCACAAATGCGAATGACGAGCGAAGGCCCGGCATTCCGCGCCGCCATAGGCGCGCCGGACGACCCTTTCATGACAGGTTAACGCGAAATTCATGACGATGGTCGCGGGCGGCCTGCCGGTGGCCGGGGGTGTAAACGGCTGTTTCCATCACGCGTGAAAATGCTTAGCAAGGCCCTGCTGCCGCACCAGGGTGCCGGCGCAGACTGATTGACGGGGGCGGAGCCATGGGCTGCCGCACAGGAGGGGAACAAGCATGAGGAATTTGCGGCTGTTGGCCATGGGCGTGGCATTGGCGACCTATGGCGGGATGGCGACGGGGCAGAATGCGCCCGCTGCACAGGCCGCACCGGCTGCGCCTGCGGCGGCCATGCCGGCGCCACCGGGGCCGACAGCGCTGGGTGACGGCCCATGGGATCTGCCGACGCAAACGGGCCCGGTCCACGTCACGTTGGTCACCAAGGGGCTGGATCATCCCTGGGGCATGGTCTTCCTGCCCGATGGCGACATGCTGGTGACCGAGCGGCCCGGCCGGCTGCGGATCATCCGCAAGGGCGTGCTGGACCCCACGCCGATTGCCGGCGTGCCGGATGTGCTGGCGACCGGCATCGGTGGCCTGATGGACATTGCCCTGCATCCCAAATTCGCCAAGAACCACCTTATCTACCTGGCCTATTCCAAGCCCGGCGCGCAGCAGCGGGATCGGTCGACGCTGGCCGTGGCGCGGGCCCGCTGGGATGGCGGAGCGACCCTGACGGACGTGCAGGATATCTTCGTCGCCGATGCCTGGTATGGCGCCGCGCCGCTGCCGGAGCGCTGCTGCGGGCAGGGCCCGTCGAGCGGCAGCTATGGCGGGCGGCTGGCCTTCGATCGCAAGGGCTATCTCTATGTGACCAGCGGCGACCGCAATTATGGCGAGAAGGTGCAGGACCCGTCGAACCATTTCGGCAAGATCCTGCGTCTGCGCGATGATGGCAGCGTGCCGCCGGACAATCCCTTTGTCGGCAAGCCGGGCTACAAGCCGGAAATCTACACGATCGGCCATCGCAATCCGCTCGGCCTGAGCTTCCACCCGGTGACGGGCGCGCTCTGGTCCTCGGAGTTTGGTCCGCGCGGCGGCGATGAGGTGAATGTGATCAAGGCCGGCCATAATTATGGCTGGATGGATGTGACGCAGGGCCAGCATTACAACAATGATCCGGTGAAGAACGTGAAGGGCGTGCCCGGCATGGAGGACCCGGTGCTGACCTGGGCCCCGTCGATCAATCCGGGCAATCTGCTGTTCTACACGGGCAAGAGCTTCCCAACCTGGCGCGGCAACATGCTGATGCCCACGATGATGCGCTCGGTCGTGCGCGAGACGTTCGATGCCAAGGGCCAGCCGGTGGCGCAGGAGTTGATGCTGACCGAACTCAAGCAGCGCTTTCGCGATATCCGCCTCGGGCCGGACGGGTTCCTCTATCTGCTGACGGATGAAGCGAAGGGCGCCGTGCTGCGGATCGAGCCCGGCCGGAAATAACTGGCCGGCGCGCGCTGGCCATCGGCTCGAAGAATGAACGGGGCGTGTGCTCTGTCCCACATCAGCACACGCCCCGCCCCCCCTTGAAGGCGGGCCCCGCCGCCTGTCCCCCGCCGCCTGTCCCCCGCCGCTTGACCCTCTGTTCATCCGCCCGGCCTGTCCGGCTCGCGTGGCGGGTTGCCCAAGCTGAGCTGGTGGTGCGCGAAATGGCCGCTCAGGTCCGCGCGGGCGGCCGGCGAGAGCTCGATCTGCGTCGCTTCGCGCAGGGGTTCGCGAGCGGCGCCGGCGCGGCGGCGCTGCACCACACCCTCCCGGCAAAGTCGCGTGACGAGGCCATGGCGCTGCTCGTCATCCCCGGTGAGGACCAGCGCGGCATCGGCGAGCTTGTAGGGCACGTCATGCTGCCAGTGGATATACATGTCGGTCAGGAGGGCGAGCCGGGCCTCGGGCGCGGGGGCAGCCGCCAGCCGCGCCGCCACGGCCAGCGCGCCCTGATAGGCCGCCTGCGCAAAGGCGCCGGTGCGCCGGGGCTGCATGGCAAAGCGCGCAATCTTGCGGGCGGCCTCGGCCCGATTGTCGGTCGTGCGGGTGGATGGCGGGGCAGGGACCATGGCGGGGCTCCTCATTTCTCTCAGGCGACCAGCGTCGGGACACCGCAGCGCATGCGGTCGACCCGCGTGGTGGCTGCGCCGAGTTGCAGGCCGAGCAGCCCGGTGACCTGATTGAGCACGCCGTCGATGAGCGGCGCCAGAAGGCCAAGCTGGGCGCCGACGGTGCTGACGATCGGGCCGACCCGCGTGGTGATGCCCAGGACCGTCACGCTGATGTCGACATCCTTGACGAGCGATCTGGTGATGCCGGCAGCCAGATCATTGGTGGCGATCGTGATGGGCGTGCGACTGGCGATGGCGTTGCGGTCGAAATAGACGTTGCGCGGGGCAACGCCGCCCAGATGCGCTTCGGCTCTGGCGCTGATCTTGGTGCCGAGCAAATTGATCGGCACATTGGCGAGCACGGCGGGCGGCATCGTCGGTGCGCGCGAGAAATCCTTGAGCTGGGCGGCGGTGAGGTCGGTGATGGCGACGGTGCCGATGGAGGGGGTCACCGCCAGCGTCACGCCGTCGCTCGCCGGATTGCCGCCGCATTGAATGTCGGCAAGCCGCGCCTGCGCTTCCGCCAGATCGACATAGACGGGGATGTGCAACGGGACGAGGTCGCCGAGCGCGCTCACCTCCAGATAGAGGCGCGTGCGGGATGTGCGGATCACCACATCGCGCGCCTGTGTCACCGTCATCCATGGCGAGCGGGCGTCGCCGCCGCCGGTGACGAGGGTCAGCTTCGCGTCGGCCAGGCCTGCCGCAACGATGTTCAGCGTGGCCAGCGAGACATCGCCCTGCGCGCTTTCGAGCAGCGCGCGCAGCAGGGTGAAGGCATCCACCTTGATGGGGGCGTCGCCATCATGGACGTCATTCTGCCCGAGCGGGCCGAGGTCGATGAGATCGGCGAGCCGCACCCGTCCGGTGCCGAGCCGGGGGGTGATGGTGGCGAGCACCGTGCGGCTGGCGATATCCGGCGCGGCCTCCGCCATGGCGCGGACCAGTGACTGGAGCGGGATATCGGTGCCGAATATGTCGGCATAGCTGCTGCCCTGACGGCCGAGCTGGACCCGCAGCGCATCGGCAAAGCCGAGGATGTCGACATTGGCCGCAGCGAGGCTCTGGCCATCCATCACCGAGAGGTTGAGCTGGGTGCCGGCAAGGGCGGAGAGCAATTGATTGGGCAGCCCGCCCGACAGCGCGGCAAGGCCGGTGCCGATCGAGAAGGCGGCCAGGTCGGTCCGCGCGGCGGTGGCCTGCGCGCGCACCATCGTGGTCGCCTTGCCGGTGAGGAAGCGCCCGAAGAAAATCGGCACCGGCCGCTCGATCACCAGTTGCGCGGCGGAGGGCTGCGCGCCGGTCTCGACGAAGCGCGCGGCGGGAGCGATCATGGCGTCGCGCCGGTAGATGCCGCGCGCCAGACGGTTGATCGCCACGCCCGGCTGGCCGCTCCGGTCGATCACCGATTGCGCCGAGGCGGTGGCGCCATTGGCCATGTCGCCGGTGGCGGCGGCGAGCACGGCGGCGTCCGCAATGCCCTGCAACTGGCGCTTGGCGAGGAACAGCGCGCCGACATCCACGCCCACGGCCGCCGCGCCCATCAGCGTGGTGAAGGAGATGGCCAGCATCACCGTGGCGGCGCCGTCGCGGTTGCGCCAGAGCGTGCCGGGCCATGCACGCGCCATGGTCAGACCTCCCCCAGTTTGACGACCGCGGTGCGGCGGATGACCGTGGCCGGCAGCGGAACGGGCGATATCGAAAAGATGCGCGAGCGGGCGGCGTCATAGCTCACCGCGACCGAATAGAAGGCCCCGGATTGCGAGATGGAGATGGAGACCAGCCCCGGATCGATGAAGCTGGCGCCATCGATGCTGTGGCGCAGGCTTTCATCGGCCAGCGATCGCCGTTCGCTGCTGCTGATCCCGGCCAGCGCGGCGCGGGCGGCCTCGTTGGCGGCCTGCTGCACGGTGTGGGCGGCCATCAGCCACGAGCCATAGGAGAGGATGCCGAGGATCAGGACGATGAGAATGGGGAAGGTCAGCGCAACCTCCACCAGAACGGCACCGGCCTTGTCCGCGAGGAGGTGCGGCGCAAGGCCGGTGCCGGGCCGGGGGGAGCCCTTTGGAGGAGCAGCGGGGCAAGAGTGTCGGTCAATCCGTCTCATGGCCCGTAACCTGCCATGCAAAGTCAAAGGGAGTTCTAGCGGCGGGGCGTGGGCAAATTGCGCAATTTTCCTATTGATGCGGCTGGCGCTTCGGCGACCGCGGACGGCGCAAGGCCGCGGAAACGGGCGCTTTATCAGGATGTGGTGCGGGCGTGTCGGCCTTGTCGGCCGGGATTGTTAACGCCGTGTCGGCCGCCAGCGCAGGGATTGTGCATCGCCGCCCCATCGCCATGCGGCGCTGGCGACCCGGCCGATATGGCGCAACCATGCCATCCGGCGCCCCGTGGGACTCCGGGCGTTGCCGCGATGGCGTCGGCCGGGCGGGGCGGTGCGGGCGTGCAGCGGCCCGGCGCGGCTTTGCGGTCGATCTGCACGGACGCCCGGTGCAGATATCGTGGCGGGATAGCCCCCCGGCGGGCGCCAATCGTCCTGCGATCGGGTAAGGGGCCGGCAGCCGCTTGCAGCGGTCCGGGCTCAAGCTGGCGGTGTCAGGCGATGGCGGTGGCGAGCGCCACGGCCCCTTCCACGCCATAGGTGCCGCGCAATTGCGTCAGGGATAGCTGGACGGCGACGACCGCGCCGCCATTGGTCAGCACCTGGGTTTCCAGCTGGCGATCGCCATCGCCGCGCAGCACCGCCTCCAGCGCTTCCCGAAAGGTGACCCGCTCGGCCGTCGTCACAATGTCCGCAAAGGCAACGCCGCGCAGCCGCTCTTCGGAGAGGCCGACCAGTTGCGCGCAGGGGAGATTGACGCCATCGATGGTGCCGCGCACGGAGAGGTGGGCAAAGCAGACGCCGCCATGCAGGCGCATCGCATCGAACAGCGCCTGCTTGACGTCCGCCAGCCGATTGCGCCGCACGTCCTCGGTGATGTCATGGAACAGCAGGGCGTTCCACGGGCCGAGCGGAAAGCTCTGGAAGCGCAGCCAGCAGGCCTCGCTGAACGGCGAGGGCGTATCGGCGCTGCCAAATTCACCCGCTGTTTCCGTGCGGCGCAAATGGGTCTCGATCAGGCTGCCGGTCAGTTGCGGCAGGGCCTCCAGCAGCGGCCGCCCCACCAGCCCGTGCGGTGGCGCGCGGGTGATGCCCTGCGCCACGCGGTTCACGAACTGGATCATCCGTCGCTCATCGCACAGGACCAGCCCGGCATCGAGCCAGTCGGCCAGCGTATAGACGAGGACGGAGTCGAGGACGCTGCCCTCGCGATCGCTCCTGACAGCCCGTTTCAGCTCGTTGAAGGCGTCGATCCCCATGAGGACATGGGTCGTTCGGCCATGATGGGTGACCGGCAGGCTCTGCTGCGCCGCGACTTCCCGACATTCCGCGAAGTTGCGCACCAGTTCGGCCGCCGAGACCGAGTTCGGCCAGGTTGATGGGAGTGTCGCGCCCATGATCCCTCCTTTTGCGCCGTGCCGGCGCAGCGAAAGCATTGGCCTCAACAACTGCGGATATTATGAGATGACATCGGATCAGGCCCGAAATTACTCAAATATCCTGCGGCGATCTTTCGAGTCGGCCGCCATATTTTCAGTATGAGTCGCAATATCGGTTTGTAAAAGGAGAGGTTGATCCGAATTTCATGCCAGTTCGGATCAATAGGCCATGGTCAGGTGATCGCAGAGAGCCGGTCCGTGCCGATCTCCGCGCAGGTCGCGCAGCCCAGTTGCGCCATCGCCAGCTCCAGCTCGGTGCGCAGGATCAGCAGGGCATGGGCGACGCCGGCGATGCCCGCCACCGCCAGCGCATGGATCTGCGGCCGGCCGACCAGCACGGCGGAGGCGCCCAGGGCCAGTGCCTTCACCACATCCGTGCCGCGCCGTATGCCGCCATCGAGGAGCAGCGGAACCTGCCCGGCGACCGCCTGCGCGATGCCGGGCAGCACATCCAGCGCCGCCGGCATGCTGTCGAGCACGCGCCCGCCATGGTTGGAGAGAATGAGCCCGTCGACACCCTGGTCGATGGCGCGCCGGGCGTCATCGGCGGCCATGATGCCTTTCACCAGCAGCGGCAGGCGGGTTTGCGCGCGCAGCCAGGCGAGGTCCTCCCAGCGCGGCGCATCATCGAGCAGCGGCGTGCCGAACAGGATGCGGCCGAGTGGCTGCGCGGTCTGGGTGGTGCGCGGGGCGTGCAGATTGGCCGCCGTGACGCCCGGCGGCAGGGTGAAGCCGGCGCGCTTGATCGAGGCATCGACGGTCAGCATGATCGCCTCATAGCCGGCCGCCTCGGCGCGGCGGACGAGGTCCAGCGTCGCGGCCCGGTCCGGCTGCATGTAGAGCTGGAACCACAGCGGCGGGGGCGGGGAGCCCAGCTCGGCGGCGGCGGCGCGGCGGGCGGTGGCGATATCCTCCAGCGTCACGCTGGCAAGGGTGCTCACCGCCATGCCGATGCCCATGGCGGTCGCGGCGCGGATGGTGGCCAGCTCGCCCTGCGGATGGGCAATGCGCTGATAGGCGACCGGCGCGAGCAGCAGCGGCGCGGCATGGCGCTGGCCGAGCAGCGTGATCTGGGTCGAGCCTTGCCGCAAATCGCGCAGCACGCGGGGAACCAGGCCGATCCGGTCAAAGGCGGCGCGATTGCGCGCGCGGGAGAGGTCCTCGCCGGTTCCTTCCTGCAGATAGGTCCATGAGGCCGGCGGCAGATGCGCCCGGGCGCGCCGCTCATAGTCCGCCAGCGAGACAAGGTCGGGCGGGATCGTGGCGAGCGGGGGCTCCGGCGGTCCGGGCGGCGGCGCGCTCATGTCTCCGACCATTGCCGCAGCAGATTATGGTAGGTGTTGGTGAAATCGTCGATCGAGCGATGGTCGGGATGGTCGGCGGCGAGCTGCTGGATCGCGCAATCGAGGTCGAACAGGATCTGGCGCCGGGCCTCATCGCGCACGAGGCTCTGCGTCCAGAAGAAGGACGCCAGACGGACGCCGCGCGTGACCGGCTCGACGCGGTGCAGGCTGTTGCCGGGATAGATCACCGCGCTGCCGGCGGGCAGTTTGACGCTCCGGGTGCCGAACGGCCCCTCGATGACCAGCTCGCCGCCATCATAGTCATCGGGGTCGTTCAGGAAGAGCGTGGTGGAGATGTCGGTGCGGATGCGCTGCGCCGTGCCGGGGATCGGGAAGATCGCATTGTCGACATGATTGCCATAGGCCCCGCCGCCCCCATAGCGGTTGAAGCGCGGCGGCAGGACGCGCAGCGGCAGCGCGGCGGCGATGAACAGCGGCGTGCGCCAGAGCCGGTCGAGGATGCGCTCGCCCAGTTCGCTGGCGACCGGATGGTCGAGCGGCAATTGCAGATTGCTCTTCACGCGCGCGGCGATGTGCCCGGCCGTGGCGCGGCCGTCCTGCCAGTCTGCCGCCGCCAGCATGGCGCGGGCCTCGCGCACCTCGTCGGCAGACAGGAGATCGGGGATTTGCAACAGCATTCGGTTACTCCGGATAGGCGCGTGGCTGATCCTTAGCGCCGGCGCGGGCGCAGCGCCATGGACGGGGCATCGGTGGAAGGAAAACGGGCCGCGACCCGGGGGGCGGCATCCCTGGCTGTCCCGTGCGATGACGGGCCGTCAACATCGCCGGCTCCTGTTCGCTGAAAGCGGACACTGGCGAACGGCTCCTCTCATGCGGTCGGCCGGACGCCGGTCAGATCGTGTCGAAATCCTTGTCGGCCGCCTTGCCCGGCCGGTTATGGCGGTCCTCGCCGCCGCCGCCGCGTCGCACGCCTTTGAGGATGAAGGGGATGGTGACGACGCCGCGCACCATCACGGCCTGCCCGTCCCGCATGAGGGGCGACCAGCGCCACTCGCGCACGGCCTCGAGTGCGGCGCGGTCGAGGCGGGTGAAGCCGCTGCTCGAGGCGACGGAAATCTCGGCAACGCGCCCTTCGGTGGAGAGGAGGACGGAGAGCACGACCACGCCCTCTTCATGAGCGCGGCGCGATTCGATCGGGAATTTGGGTGGCTTGGCCGAGATCATCCGGGTCGACAGATCGCCGATATTCTCCGGCGCGCGGGCGGCCGGTGCGGGCGGGGCCACGGGCGCCGGCGCGGTCACCGGCTGGACGATCGCGGGCGCCGCGATCACGGTCGGGCGCTCGATCAGGGTGATGAGCGGCACCGGCGCGGCCACTTGCGCCACGGGTGGTGGCGTCTCCGGCGTGGGAGGCTGCTCGGCGGGAGCAGGCGGCGGCTCGTTGGGCAGGGCGAGCATCGTCACCACGGTCGGTTCGCGCTTCATCTTCGGGTTCACATGAGGGTTCATGAACGCGAAGGCGCCGATCATCCCGCAGGTGATCAGCACCGCGCTGATGGACGCCATGGAATCCGCGCCGCGCCCACGCTGATAGGTCGAGCGCGCGGCGAACCCCGCTTGCGCGTCCGCGTCCGCTCGTCGAGCCGATTTGAAGGGGGCGTTCATGGCCGAAGGAATAGCGGCGGATGGAAGTGATTGCGAGTCATTCGCATCACCGGTCCAATGTTCCGCATCCAACATAGCCAAAAAACCTTCCCAACGAGACGCTGTCGCCACGGCGACTCGCATGTCGATTTTCCTCGCGGGCGTATTTAGACATCTTGCGAATGCTTCGCAATATAGGCAAAGAGGTTTTCGGAACAATTGATTCGAGAAAGCCGTTCCGGGGCCAGTCTGACCGGTCCGGACGGTTCGAGCAGGTGAATGGACGCCAGACTGTTGAACGCCGGATTGCAGAAGGACGACGCGGGTGCTGCCGTGCGTGCCGCCCGATCGGCGCGGGGCGAACCCGCGCAGGCGAGCGGCGGGCGGGCGAGTCGCAAGCGCCGCAGCTGGTGGCTCAAGCAGCTCCATAGCTGGCACTGGATCAGTGCGGCGGTGTCGCTCGTCGGCATGATGCTGTTTGCGGTGACCGGGATCACGCTCAACCATGCCGGGTCGATCAGCGCCACCCCGCGCGTGACGGAAAGCGCCGCGGTGCTGCCGCCGCCCTTGCTCGCCCGGCTCAAGGGCGAGGATGCCGCGCCGTTGCCCGATGCGGTGGCGAGCCATCTCCGCTCCTCGCTGGATATGGACGTGCGCGGCTTGCCGGCGGAGTGGTCGGACGAGGACGTCTATGTCGCCATGCCGGGGCCGGGCCGCGACGCCTGGGTCAGCATTGATCGCGCCAGCGGCGCGGTGACGGCGGAAAAGACCGATCGCGGCTGGGTGTCCTATCTCAACGATCTCCACAAGGGCCGCAATGCGGGCTCGGCATGGTTCTGGTTCATCGATATTTTCGCGGTGGCCTGCGTGGTTTTCACGCTGACCGGGCTGGTGTTGCTCCAGATGCATGCGCGGCACCGGCCGTCGACCTGGCCGATTGTCGGACTGGGCCTCGCCATCCCCGTCATCCTCGCCATTTTCTTCATCCATTAGGGATTGAGCCAGCTTATGAAAAAGACGTCTCTCCTGATCGCGGGCCTTGCCGCCGCGCCGGCGTCGGCCAGCACGATCAGCATCACCATTCCCCGGCTCGATGTCGCCGAATATCACCGGCCCTATGTCGCCGCGTGGCTCGAGCCCGCTGCGGGCGGCGATGCGCGCACGCTGGCTGTCTGGTATGACGTCAAGAAGGGCGGCGCCGAGCCGGGCACCAAATGGCTGCATGATCTGCGCAGCTGGTGGCGCAAGGGCGGCCGCAGCCTCAAGCTGCCCGCCGATGGCGTGAGCGGCGCGACCCGCGCGCCCGGCACCCACAAGGTAGCCCTGCCGGCCGATCTCAAGGCCGGCCAATATACGCTCTATGTCGAGGCCGCGCGCGAGACGGGCGGCCGGGAGATTATTTCGATCCCGCTCACCGTGCCGGCCAAGGCCGCCGCCGCCTCGGGCAAGACCGAGCTGGGCGCCATCACCATTTCTCGCTGAAAGGTCCACTCCATGCGCATCAAGTCCCTGTTGCTCGCCGCCGTGGCGTTGGCGACCGCCGCCACCCCCGCCATGGCCCATCGCCAATGGCTGCTGCCGAGCGCCACGATCTTCTCGGGCACGGATGCCTGGGTGACGGTCGATGGCGCGGCCTCCAACGATCTGTTCTTTCCCGACCATCAGCCACTGCGCCTCGATGGCGTGAAGGCATGGGCGCCGGACGGCACGGAAGCGAAGATCGAGAATGGCGCGACCGGCCGCCATCGCTCCATGTTCGACGTGAAGCTGGACAAGCCCGGCACCTGGAAGATCGGCACCGCGCAGGAGAGCGTGTCGGGCACGTTCAAGGTCGATGGCGTGGAGTGGCGCGTGGGTGGCCGCCGTGGTCCGCCGCCGCCGCCCGGCGCGCCTGCGCAGCCCAACAGCGTCGCCGGCATCGCGGATGTTCCCGCCAATGCGACCGATCTCCAGATCACGCAAAGCGCCAGCCGCAACGAGATTTACGTGACGACGGGCGAGCCGACGGACACCATCTTCCAGCCGACCAACAAGGGGCTGGAGATGGTCCCCGTCACCCACCCTTCCGAGCTGGTCGCCGATGAGCCGGCGCGCTTCAAATTCCTTGTGGATGGCAAGCCGGCGGCGAACCTCAAAATCTCCGTGCTGCCCGGCGGCAAGCGGTATCGCGATGATGACGGGCTGATCGAAGTGGTGACGGGCGCCGACGGCGTGGCGCAGGTCAACTGGTCGCAGGCCGGCATGTTCTGGCTGAACACGACCTATAGCGACGACAAGCCGACGATTCCGCGCGCGACCGCCCGGCGGCTGAGCTTCACCACCACGCTGGAAGTGATGGCGCCCTGATCGCCGCCGCGCGTCTTTCAGTCTCCGGGCCGGGGCACGCGATGGGCATGAAGGCCGGGACGGGGAAGGGCGCGCGGCCGCCCGAACCGGTGCGTCTCGCCAATGAGAGCCCGTCCCGCCGGGGATCGGCGCGCGCGTTCCGGCGGGCCGTGCTCCGGAGAGAGCGCCAACAGGGCTGGTCATCGCGGACCATGGCTGCCTGTGCGGCGTGCCCTGCCGGCCGGTTGCCGTTGGAGACCGCCATATTGGCGCGTCTCCATTTCGGCCCGTCTTGTTCCCGGTCGGGAGGCATGGCGCGATCCTCGCGTCCGGCGCGCCGGTCCGGGGTCGCACGGCGTCATGATCCCCGGCGCGTTGCTGCGCGGGCGCCGCGGTTGCCGGCGTCTCACCTGCCTTGCCGAGCCGGTGCGGCCTGAATGACGGACAGGCCCGCCCCCGCCTCCGGTCCCGCCCCAATGCTGTCGGTGCGCATCGCCGTGCCTGCCATGATCGATGGCGGCTCGCTTGCCGGGCTCGACCCCATGGCGGCGATTGTCGATCTCGCGGGCGAGACGATGGGTACCTATTGGCGGGTCCGGCTCGCGGGGCCGCCCGCGCTGGACCGGGCGCGCCTGGCCGACGCCATTCAGGCCCGGCTCGATAGGCTGGTGGCGCAGATGAGCCATTGGCAGGCCGGGTCCCTGCTTGATGCCTATAATCGCGCGCCCGGCGGCCACTGGGCGCGGCTGCCACGCGATTTCGCGGCGGTGATGGCGGCGGGGCTGGCCATCGCCGAGCAGTCGGATGGCGCTTTCGATCCTGCCGCCGGGCGTCTGACCGATCTCTACGGGCTGGGGCCGAATGCGATGACCGACCCGCCGTCCGGTCGCGCGCGCGCGGCGGCCCTGCGCGCTTCCGGCTGGCGCAAGCTCGCTCTTGATCACGCAACGGGCCGCTTGCGCCAGCCGGGCGGGCTGTGGCTCGATCTTTCCGGTATCGCCAAGGGCTATGCCGTTGATGCGGTTGCCGATCTGCTCGCGGATCGGGGCCTGCGCCATTGTCTGGTCGAGATTGGCGGGGAGTGCCTCGGCCGGGGCATGAAGCCGGATGGCGAGCCATGGTGGGTCGATCTGGAAGCGCCGCCGGACTGGCGGGTCCAGCCGCTGCGCGTGGCGGCGCATCAGCTCGCCATCGCGACCTCGGGCAATTATGTCCGCGGCGACCACACGCTTGATCCGCGCACGGGCGATCCGGTGCGCAACGGCATCGGCGCCGTGAGCGTTATCCATGCCGAGGCGATGGTGGCCGATGCCTGGGCGACGGCCCTCACCGTGCTCGGGCGGGAGGCCGGCGCGGCGTGCGCGATACGGGAAGGACTGGCGGTGCGCATGCTCGCTCGCGAGGCCGGGCTGGTGCGTGAATGGCTCAGTCCCGCGATGCTGGCGATGCTGCACGACTGATTTTTCAGCGCGGCGGCTCCGCGCCTTGTCAGCATCCTGTTCCTGCCCCATGCTTCCGCCGCGCGATTCGTGTCGCACAGAAAAAACAGGGGGAGGACCGCTTGCCGGCAAAGCCAGATCCGCAGGTGCCGATGCACCGCTATGCGTTTACCAAATTGGATGACAACCAGATCGGCGCGGCGCTGGCCAGGGTCGCCGCGACCGGCCCCGTCAGCGCCTCGCCGCTTTCGGATGCGCTCAAGGGCAAATCCATCCGCATCGTGACGGACGGGGACGGCCCTGCGCTGGCCTATCGCTTCACGGCCAATAATCGCCTGACCCTGTCCGAAAATGGCGGCAAGGCGATCGAGGCCGGCTATGGCGCGCTGGTCCAGGACCATCTGACCCTGTTCACGCACCTCATCCCGGGCACGCTGCGCGGCTATGGCGTGGTGATCGACAACAAGAGCAATATCGCGACCGTGGTCGAGATGTGGTTTGGCGGCTACAAGGACAAGCGCGAGGTCATGCGCGTCATCTATGCCGGCTATGTGGAGCAGGCCGGCAAGCCCGCACCCGCCGCGCGGCATGTCGCGAGCAATCGTTTCGAGGGCAAGGGCTTCTACTGGAAGCAGGATACCGGCTACGAGACGCTCGATTATTATGCCTCGGTGGCCTATTCGCACTTCGTGGAGCTGACCGGGCGGGGGGATGAACTCGGCTTTTGCGGCCCCTCGGACTATATCCAGATCAACGATGATTTCTATATCTACACCCGCACCGAATGCGAGTTTTCGGGCACGTTCACCCTCTATGTGGTGGACCTGAACCGGCAGGAGCAGGTCGGCCTGCGGCTCGGTTTCGACCGGACCGACGCGTTTGAATATTATGTGTTTCGCGGCAAGGGCGAGTGGCTTGGCCAGATCGCCCAGTTCGAGAAGCTGGGCGATACGTCGGGCGGCGCGTTGCCGGACCCGGAAGGGGGCGGCAAGGGCGCGCGGCGCATCTACCGGCCGCTGACGACGATGGACAAGATGACGAAGGCCGAGGTCGCGGCCGCCGTCGCCAAGAACCGCCGTGTCTTCGCGCCGCGTGTTGGCGCGGGCAGCGGCGCGGCGGGCATGGCGACCCACGCGGCCCCGCCGGTCGATGTGCTGGCCGGCAAGACCTTCACCATCCGCTATGATGGCGGCCCGGTGATGGATTATCGGGTGGAGAGCGCGGATACGCTCAACTGGCGCAAGGATGGCGGCGCGTGGAGCAAGACGCGCTACAATGCCTGGGAGCCGGTGCCCGGCGTCGTCATGTTCGGCCATCTGCTCGAAAGCGAGCCGGACCATGATGGGCACAGCATCGTCGTCGATATGAACAATGGCTGCGTCACCTGCTTCAACGGTTTCCTCAACACGCCCTATTATGCCAATGAGGCGGGCGTGCGGACCCTGTTCGGCGTGATCGACGGCGCGAATATTCCCAAGGCCGGGACGTTGCGGCACGCGCGCACGCGCGAGTTGCTGGGCCGGGCCATCACGTGGAATTACGCGCCCAACCTGTCGTCGATGCATCTCTATTCGACGCCGACCACCACCTCCTGGCTCATCTTCACGGATAGCGGCTCGCTCGGCATGCAATGGAGCGGGCCGGGCGATTTCGTGAAGATCCGGGACGACCTGTATTTCCTCTACTGGCTGGAGGAGGCCTGCAACGGCACGCTCGGCACCATATTGGTCAATATGCGCACCATGCATGATACCGGCATCGGCTATCATTGCGGCAAGGAAGGGCTGAGCATGAGCCAGGTCGCCGCCCATGCGCGTCACGCCGGGCTGTTCGACGTGCAACGTTTTTTCCCCAAGAAGGAGGGGTGAGGTCATGACGGACAACAGGGAATCGACACGCCGGACCTTCCTCAAGGGAAGCGCCGTTCTGGCAGCGCCGCTGGCCATGGCCATGCCCGTTGCCGCCATGGCCGCCGACGACCGCGCCGTGCGGCTACAGCGGCTGGAGGATGAGGCCGCCATCCGCGCGCTGCATCAGGACTGGCTGCGGCGCGTGAATGCGCGTGAGGCGGATATGGCGGGGCTGTTCGTCAACGCCAGCGCGGCCCGCTGTCTGGACAGCGCCGTCTGCGGCGTTGCCAGCGCGCCGGGCGCGGCGCAGGGCGACAGGATCGAACTGGCGGCGGACGGCAAGCGGGCGACCGGCCGTTTCCTCTGCCTGATCGAGACGGAAAGCCGCATGGCGCCGGACAGCACGCTGGCGCAAATGGCGCTGGCGCAGGGCGGCGGCGTGAGCCGTGACCAGACCTCCCGCCGGGTCCGCGCCGATTATGTGAAGACCGGCGATCGCTGGGCCATCGCTGCCATCGAGTTGGCGGAGGTCTAGGGCCTGACCGGCGGCTCCCGGCGCCGGCAGCGTCGGGGGCCGTGGGCATCCGCTTTTGAACGAGGGCGGGTGTTTCGCTATTCTCCCCCCTGTCCCCGATGGACAGGATGGGGTCGGGCGACCGGACGGCCGTCAGGCGCGTGCGGGCCGGCATCGGGCTGATTGATCCGGCCCAGCGCTTCCGGCGGCCGGCTCCGGCCTATAGGCGCGCATCCCGGCTTGTCGGTCCCATCGGTCGCGGGCGTAGCGCGCGGCAGGCAGGCGATCGGCCGTCAGCAATCCGGTGGACGGGCTGGGCGTTGCTCAACCGGACAACGGGCTGGCGGCGGCCGTCCATATGCGCACGATCGATGCGCGCAAATGCTGGCGTGGCACCTCAGGGAAGGCTCGCCAGCGCTTGCGGTCGGGGCGGGTCGGCCTCTGCCGTGTCGCCGCGCAAGATGGAGTCGCAGGCCAGGTCCTGCGCATCGCCGGGATCGACGAAGCTGAAGATCGAGCCGAAATCGGGCAGCATCATCCCGAACCCGAGGAAGCGGGAGGGACGGAACCAGCGGGTCCGTTCCCGCATGACCAGCGGATCGGCCAGCGTGCCGCCGACATGCACGCGGGCGGGCTGGCTGCGGAAGGCGAAATGCTTGCCGTCGGCGGCAAGCTGCAGGTCCATCGTTTCGTCGCGCAGGTCGATGCTGCCCTGCCCGGTGAGCGCATTGCCCGGCGTGTCGATGAGGATCGGATCGGCGGTGGCAAGGCCGTCGCGCACGGTGAAGGCGATGAGGCCGCAATTGACCTGCGCGGCGCCATAGGGCGGTGCGTCGAACAGCGCGGCGTTGAGGTTGGCGAGATCGAGGCCGGAGAAACTGGCGCGCTCGGTGCGGATGGTGCCTTCGGGAATGACGAGCGCGATGCGGCCGGAGGCCGTCGCCAGGGTCTCGCGCAGGGTCGCGCCCCGGCCGGTCAGCTGGATGCGGCCGCGCGCCGTGGCATTGGTGCCGTTTTGCGCCACGCCCCATTGCCGCAGCAGCCGCCCCATCGGCGTGGGCGAGAGGCGGATGTCATAGCGGGCAAGCGCCGGGCTTTGCCGCGCGTCAAGCGTGATATCGGCGGAGACGAAACCGCCCGCGAGATCGACACTGGCTGGCGAGAGCGCCATCACGCCATTCACCAGCGCCAGCGCCAGTGAGAGATGGCTGGGCGCATGCGCTGTGCCCGTCACCTGTTCGGCGGCATAGGTCAGCACCGCGTCGAAGCTGCGCAGCCGGTCCGGCGCCAGCGCGGCATCCGGCAACAGGCGCTGCCGCAGGGGCAGCCCGGCATCGGCCATGTCGATCGGCGGGGCGTCGTGGTGCAGGCCGAGCAGCGCCATGCCGTCGGCCGCGTCGAGCGTGCGGGAGGTAAGCCGGGCGACCACGCGCGGGCGGCCATGGCGCTGGTCGAGCGTCAGCTTGCCGGCCAGATCGGTGCGGCCGATGTGCCCGTCGATCCGGCTGAAATGCCAGCCTTGCGCCGCATGGCTGATCTGCGCCTGCAGCGCATAGCCGGGCATGGCGGGCAGGTCGATGCCGGCAAGCGCGGCCAGTTCCGCGAAATCACTGCCGCGCGCCGTGGCGCCGAGCCGCGCCGTGGCCAGCTGGAGCGGGCCGGCGGCCTCGCCCTGCAGGCGCAGGCCCAGGCCGCCCGTGCGCAGGGCGACAGCGAACTGCGTGGGCCGATCGGCCGCGGATTGCGCCTCGCCCTCCACCGTCAGGCGATGCGCCCCGGCCTCGCCCCGGCCCGCGAAGCGGACCCTGCCGGCGCCGGCGGTGGAAGCGGTCAATTGCACGTCGGTGTCCGCGCCAAAGTCGCGATAGCGCACGGCGAGATCATCGGCGTCGATCCGGCGCAGCGCGGCGGGGTCGAACAGGGTGCCGGCCTTGCCAAGCGACCAGTTGACCCTGCCGGCATGGCGCGAGCGTTCCAAGTCGAGCGTGCCGCCGCGCACATCCAGCGCGCGCACGCCGGTGCGGCCGATCAGCAGATCGAAGGTGGCAAGGCGCACCGATACGCGCCGGGCGACCAGCAGGTCATCCGCCATCGCCCAGCGCGGATTGTCGATGCGCACGTCGCCGACGGTCAGATAGATGGAGAGCGGCGTGACCAGAATGCGCAGCGGCCCGCTTATGGTGACATCGCGCCCCAGCGCGACGCTCGCCTGCTTGGCGACCAGCGCGCGAAAAGGCTGCGCCGCGCCGGCATAAAGCGCGCCCCAGACGAGGGCCGGCATGGCGATGGCCGCCCAGACCCAGGGGCGGGGGGATGTGCGGGGGCGGGCTGCGGGCGGTGGCGCCGTCACGGGGCGCGCAGGCTCAGGCATCATGGCTTATCCGCAACGGACGGCGGATGCCGGATGTTGCCAGATCGGCCGGACCATGTCGAAGGAACCGCTCATGAGCCGCGCTGTAGGAGCGGCAAGCTGAATATCGGCTGAGTGAATGGCAGGGCGGCCCGGTCCCGGTGTCAGCCGCCCGCGCCCGCTTCCGCCTCGTCCGGGCGCAAGCGGGCGGGGGTCATGTCAGGCCGGGTTTGCGGCGCTCTCCTGCGCTTGCCGGATCGCCTCGTCCAGATCGGCCGCGCTGTGGCGCTCGGCAATGCCGCCGCCGGGCCGGCTGGCGGCATTGACCATCTGGCCGCGCTGCACGGCGGGGCGGGCTTCCATCTGCGAGACCCAGCGGTCGACGTTGCGATATTCGTGGGTCGAGAGGAACTCCTGCGCGCTGTAACCGCCGCGCATGATCGAGCCATACCAGGGGAAGATCGCGAAATCGGCGATGGTGATCTCGTCGCCGATGATGAATTCCTTGTCCGCCAGCTGCTTGTCGAGCACGTCGAGCTGGCGCTTGGTTTCCATGGCGTAGCGGTCGATCGCATATTCGATGCGGAATGGTGCATAGGCGTAGAAATGGCCAAAGCCGCCGCCGACGAACGGGGCCGAGCCCATCTGCCACATCAGCCAGTTGAGGGTCTCGGTGCGCTTGTGGATCTCGGTCGGCAGGAAGGCGCCGAACTTCTCGGCAAGATAGATCAGCATCGAGCCGCTCTCGAACAGCCGCAGCGGCGGGTTCTGGGCGTAATCCATCATCGCCGGGATCTTGCTGTTCGGGTTGATCGCGACGAAATCGCTGCCGAACTGGTCGCCCTCATAGATTTTGATCAGCCAGGCGTCATAGTCCGCCTCGCTGTGGCCGGCCGCGAGCAGCTCCTCCAGCATGATGGTGACCTTCACGCCATTGGGCGTGCCCAGCGAATAGAGCTGGATGGGGTGCTTGCCGACGGGCAGGTCGATCTGCTTGCGGGCGCCTGCCGTCGGCGCATTGATGCTGGCGAACTGGCCGCCATTTTTCTTGTCCCATGTCCACACGCGGGGCGGCACATAGCCGGCGGGCTGGTTCTGGGACGGGTCGCTGTCGGCCAAGGCGTTTCTCCTGCGATGAGTGTCAGGCGTGCAGACTAGCGCATCGCTTCGCGCTGGCCAGCGGCCAAAACTGTATATTCGGCAAGTCCGGCTTGGGACGGGCTGGCCTTAGAAGGGCAGCCAGTTCCGCTTCTCGCTGAACTTCATATAGCCGATATTGGCGCCAAGCCGATAGCCGACGCCGAGCCGGATCGGGATGAGCACCACATTTTTCCAGCGCAGATAGCTGGCGGTGAAGCCGCCGACCAGATAGGCCGCGCCCTCGCCGGCCGGGTAGCGCTTGTAGAGATCCTGCGTGTCGTAGAGATTATAGACGAGCACGAAGGTGTTGGCGGCGTTGCCGCCCAAGTCGAAGCCGACCGACGGGCCGGTCCAGTAGACGTTGCGCTGGCCCTCGACCTTGTGGAACAGCGTGCCCGAGCCATAGCGGAGCCCCACGCCGATGGCGCCGGAGGCCTCGCGGCCGGTGATATAGCCAATCGGCTCGCCCTGATCCTTGAGAATATTCTCGATCATGCCGGCCAGCCCTTCGGCTCCCTTGCCGAAAACACCCTCGGCCGCGCCGATAAGATCATCCTGCTGATAGGTGGGGCCGGTATTGGTCACGATCGGGGCGGCGCTGGCGGCCGGGGCGACATCGGGCGCGGCAATGTTGCCGGTCTCGTCATAGGCTGTGGCCGGCGGGTCGGCGGGATAATTCTGGATCGGCGGCGCGCTGTCGCTCGCCGGCGCGCCGGGCACCAGATCGGCGTCGATCTGGGTGTTGGGGTCCACTGTGCCGATCTGCGCCAGCGCGGGCGCGGTGGCCAGACCCGTGGCCGCCGCCGCGATCACGGCCATGCGTAACCACTGGCGGAGTGATGCTATCGTGCGGTTCATCCTGATATCTCCCGCAGCTCCTGGCTGCTCCATGCGCGCAGGGCGCGACCATTATCGACCAGTGCTATCCGCGTCCCCGGATGAAACGACAATGAACGAACGGCGAGTCGAATCGATTTCGCGTCGAGGCGAGTCGGCCGGCGGGCGGGGCGGTCAGCGGGTGGCATCGGCCGAGGCGTCCGGCACGGCCGGGTTGAGGGCGTTGATGGCCGCATGCACGCGCTGTTCGGCCTGCGCTCGCGGCAGGCGCGGCGGGATCGGCTCGCCGATGCGATAGGTGATGGTGCCGGCGCGTTTGAGGAAGCTGTTGCGCGGCGAGACGCGGCCGCTGTCGATCGCGATGGGGGTGACCGGGCAATCGAGCAGCAGATAGAGGCCGGCAAAGCCCGACTGCAGGTTCGGCCGCTCGCCATGGGGCACGCGCGTGCCTTCCGGGTAGAGCAGCACCGGCCGGCCAAGGGCAAAGGCGGCGCGCGCTTCGGTCCGGATGCCGCGCAGCGTGGCCGCGCCGCCCGCGCGCTCGACGATCATCAGCCCATAAGCACGCGCGACCCGGCCCCAGAGCGGAATGTCGATCAGCTCGCGCTTGGCGGCGATCACCGGCCGGTCGAACAGGCACAGCGCGTCGATCGTCTCGAACATGGATTCATGCTTGCAGATGATGAGCTGCGGTTCGGCGGGCATGCGGCCTTCGATGACGATTTTCTGCCCGAGCAGCCAGCGCGCGAGAAAGCGGTGCATGCGCGACCAGGCCGTCGCGACCGTTGCGACGGCGCGCCAGCCGAGCGGCGTGACGAGGATCGAGAGCAGCACCAGCGGCAGGGTGAGCGGATAGAAGGACAGCGCGAACAAGGTCGAGCGCACGGCGGTGACGGCCGTGCCAAGCGGCGTCAGCGGAGGCAGCGGCGCCGGCGGGGCAAGGGTGGGCGACGGCATCAGATGCCGATCAGGCCGGCGATCCGGCGCAGCAGATATTTATGATATTCGCGGAGCAGCACGGTCAGGCTGGGGCTGCTGCGCACGGCGTCCGGAATCATGGTGATGGGCCCCTGCAATTGCCGCGACAATTCGTAGCGCGCCCGGCGCATATGCCAGTCAACCGTGATGATCCGCACGGTGTGATATTTGTTGCGCGCGAGCCAGCGGCTGGTCTCGATCGCGTTGGAGCGGGTGTCGATCGCCTCGCGGCCCAGCGTGATGCAGCAGTCCATCAGGGCGTCGGGCACCTTGTAGAAATGGGCGAACTCCTTCGGCTTCACATCCCGGTCGACGCCGGAGACGAGCATCTTGCTGGCCTGATCGCGGCGCAGCAGCGCGAGACCGCGGTCGATCCGCCCGGCCGAGCCGGTGAGCACGACGATCGCGTCGGTCTTCTCGTCGCCATGCGGCTGCGGGAGCAGCAGCGCAAACCAGGCAAAGCCCAGCGCCCAGAGCAGGACGGCAAGAGCGAACAGGCGCCGGGTCATAGCGACCGCTGCAGCGCGCGCCGCAAGGTGACCCGCGCGGACAGCCAGGCGACGCCCACGCCGGCGACGGGCAGCAAGGGCAGCAGGACCCAGGCGAAACCCGGCAGGGAGGCGCTTTGCACCAGGTCCGATGTCACGGCGGCCACGGAGCGGCCGATGAGCAGAATGACGGCGATCGCCCAGGCAAAGCCCACCGCCACGCCGAACAGCGCATCGAGCGTCATGCGGCGCTGGAACAGGTGGACGATCTGCGCATCCGTCGCGCCGAGCATGTGGATGATGTCGATCGTGCCGCGATGGGTGGCGTGCGCGCCGCGCGCGGCGAGCACCACGACGGCGCCCGTGGCCGCCACCATCAGCGCGACCACGCCGAAGGAGAGCCAGCCGATCACGCCGACCAGCTGGGCGAGCGGCCCCAGATAGGTGGCGTGCGGCTCCACCCGCGCGGCCGCGTTGACGGCTTTGGCGGCCGTATCGAGCGCGGCGATCCGCGCCTCGCGCTCCTCGGCCGGGGCGATGAAGTCGGCATCGATCAGGGCCGGCACCGGGATGTCGCTGATCTTGAGGTCGGTGCCCAGCCATGGTGCGAGCTGGCGGGAGAGTTCGGCTTCCGGCACGATGGTGATATTGTCCACGCCCCCGGTCGCGCCGAGCAGGGCGACGATGCGGCTGACCGCCCGGCTGCGGGTGGGGCCATCGGCCTCGGCGATCTGGATGGTGATGCGGTCCGAGACATTGGCGCTCAGACTGCGGGCGCCATGATCGAGCGCCAGGCCGGCGGCGCTCGCCAGCACGGTGAGGAACATCATGATGGCGATGACCCACGGCATCGGGCCGGTCAGCCGCCCCTGCGGCAGCAGCGCGCCGGGCGCATAGGGTCTGGCGGCGATGTCCTTCGTCTCGCTCGCCATGCTCAGCGCGCTCCTGCCGGGCGTGGCCGCTCGGTGAGGCGGCCGCGCTCCAGCCGCAGCATCTGCGCGCCGGCAACCTTGCCGAGCAGATCATAATCATGGGTGGCGACGATGATGGTGGTGCCGAGCTTGTTCAGCGCCTCGAACAATGTGATGAGCCGCGTCGCCATCTCGTTGTCGACGTTGCCGGTCGGCTCGTCGGCGACCAGCAGTTCCGGCCGGCCGATCACCGCGCGGGCGATCGCCACGCGCTGCTGTTCGCCGCCGGAGAGGGTGGCGGGGAAGGCGTTGGCGCGGTCGGTGAGCCCGACCCAGTGCAGCATCTCCTCGACCGGCGCGCGCAATTGCGCGTCCGAGACACCGGCAATGCGCAGCGGCAGCGCGATATTGTCGAAGGCGGACAGGTGCGGCACCAGCCGGAAATCCTGAAACACCACGCCGATGCGCCGGCGGAAGCCGGGCAGGCGCGCACGCGGCAGGGTGACGATGTCGGCATCGAACAGGCGGATCGCGCCCCGGCTCGGCCGCTGGGCGAGGTAGAGCAATTTGAGCAACGAGGTCTTGCCCGCGCCGGAGGTGCCGGTGAGGAAGTAAAACGCCCCCGCATCGAGCGCGAAGCTGAGGTCGGACAGCGTTTCGGGGCCGGGGCCGTAGCGCAGGCCGACATTGTCGAACTGGACTATCATGGCTCGAACTGGACAATCATGGCCATTGCGGCGCCGCTATTCCCCGTTGGTGGGGCGCCAATCCTGCCGCGCCCGGTGATCGCTGCGCCGTGCATGGCACAGCGTCCCGGCGCGGGCAAGGCGCTCTGCGAAACGCGGCCGCCGCTTCGCACCGACTCGGTGAAAGCCCTGCTTGCTCTTGCAGGAAATCCAGTGTTTATGAGCATCCAATGATCCTCGTCTGCCCGCAATGCGCCACGCGCTACGTTGTTCCTGACAGCGCCATCGGTCCCACCGGCCGGCAAGTGCGCTGCGCGTCCTGCCGCCATAGCTGGCATCAGGATGGCGTGCTGGTGGAGCGGCCCGAGCCGGCGCTGGCCGAGGTCGGCGCGGATGCGGACGGGCCGGCGCATGCCGCCGCGCTCGCGCGGGCCGATGAGCGATCCGTGGACGGCATCGTGAATGGGCTCGAGGACGGCCCCGTGGTCGGTCCCGTGGACGGCATGGCCGCGCCGGAGCCGGTGACGGACTCGCCCGTGCCCGGCGCGACGGACGATGGTCCGGTCCCGCGGCAGGATGCCATCCCCGTCGCGGACGAGGCGGTCGCCATCGCTGTTCCGCAGGCGGACGAGTTCATCCATTATCCCGATGAGGATTATCAGCCGCCCGTCCGTGCGCGGCGCAATCCGGCCCGGTTGTGGACCATCGCGGCGGTCATCTTCTTCCTGTTCGTCAGTGCGGTGGGCGGCGCGCTGGCGTATTTCGGGCCGCCGGCATGGGCGGTCGATCTGGGGCTTGGCGCGCGCGATCAGCAGGCCGGGCTGAACTTCTATCTGCCCAAGCCGCCGGAGCGGCGCAACCTGCCCACCGGCGAGGAATATTTCGCGTTCAATGCGCGCATCCTCAATGACAGCGATCAGGAACTGACGGTGCCGCCGGTCGTCGTCGAACTGCGGGACGATCAGGGGCGCCTCGTGTTCAGCTGGATGACCAAGGCGGACCGCAACAAGCTCAAGCCCAATGAGGAGGCGCGGGTGTCCGAAAGCCGGCTGGACATCCCCAAAAATGCCCGCAATCTGGAGCTCAGGTTCGTCGATAGCGCGAGCTGATCTGCCAGAAGCGTCCGCCCTGGAGCAGCATGGCAACGATCATGCCGATGGCGGAGGCGAAGGCGAGGCCGGCCGATCCCCAGCCAAAATGCCAGCCGGCCCAGCCGGCCGCGCTCATCGCGAGGAAGAAGGCGGCGATGCCATTGAGGCCGGCCGCCACCTGATCGCCCAGTGAGCGCAGCGCGGCGACGAGGATCGCCTGGATGCCGTCGGCGAGGATGAAGGGCGCGAGGATCAGCACCATCAGCGTCGCTTCCCGCGCAACGGCGATGTCGGCGGTGAGGCCGTTCACGATCGGCCGCGCGAACAGCAGATAGACGAACACCACGCTGCCCATGATGATCATGGAGAGGCCGCAGGCGATGAGCGTTCGGCTGCGCGCCGTCCATGGCTCGCCGGTGCCCACGGCGTTGCCCACGCGCACGCCGGCCGCCGAGCCGAGGCCCAGCGCCAGCGCAAAGCCGATATTGTGCAGCGAGAGCATGACCTGAAAGGCGCCGGCAATGATGTCCCCCATCCATGTCGAGAGGATGATGAGGAAGGAGAAGCCGAGCACCTCCAGCGCCGCGCCGATGCCGGGCATGACACCGAAGCGGATGATCGCCGGAATGCCCCGGAACGCCGCCCACCATGCGCCCCGGTCCAGCCGATGCAGGCCGCGCTGCGGCGCGCTCGGCAGCGTCCAGGCGAGCAGTGCCATGGCAAGGCCGCCGATCGTGCTGACGATGGAGGTGGCCAGCGCCGCGCCGACCGCGCCCATCGGCGGGAAGCCGAGATGGCCCAGTGTCATCGCATAGGCGAGCAGGGCGTTGAGCGGCAGCATGGCGAGGTTGACGTACAGCACCCGGCGCGGCGCACTGACGCCCTCCAGGAAATAACCGCAGGCGATGAGCAGCATCTGGCCCGGCAGGCCGACCATCATCGCGGTGAGCACGGCCGAACCCGGCCCGATCAGATCGGGCGCGACACCGGTGAGCGCGAGCAGGGGCTCGGCGGTCAGGGCGATCATGACGGCGCTGGGCGTGCCGAGCAGCAAGCCCGTCAGCACCGCCTCGCGCCACAGGCCGCCGGTGCGTGGCAGGTCGCCCGCGCCGTCCGCCCGGCTGGTGAACACGACGATGCCGGACATGCCGCTGAGCAGCAGCATCAGGATGACGAAGTTCAGCACGCGCCCCGCCGCCAGCGCGCCCAGCTCGTCCGTGCCGGCCAGCCCCACCACCGCCACGTCGATCAGGTGCATGATCGTCCAGTTGAGATTGGTGAGAATGATGGGCCAGGCCAGCCTGGCGATGCGCCGGGCCTCTGTGATGAGGTCCTGGCTTCTGATCGTGCCGGTGTGCAGCATGGGCGTTCTGTCGGATCTTCCTTGCCGGCCGGGCCAGGCCTGACGGCGCCTCGCGGCGCGTGGCGACGCCAAACATTGGGCGATCCGGGCAGTGCGATAGGCCTCCGCGCACGGCCCGGCATTCGTTCCTGGGCCGATAGTGATCGGGCGGCTCAAGGTCCAGCCTGTTATGCCAGCCTGGGCTGTCGCGCGCGAACCGGAGCGTGAAAGGGCCGGGCGATGGCCTTGCGACCGCGTGCAGGGATGGCGTTGGCCCGATGATTCGAGCCGGCCCATGGTCATCGGTCGCTCTCGCAGGCGCAAGCCGGATGGTGGGATGATCGGCGTCAGGAAAAACTCACAATCGGCGATGGAATAATATTTCCGTTTATTAACAACGAGATATATATATCCATATGATGGATGGAGCGGTTCCGGGCGGGGTGATTGGCGTCTCTTCCGGTGGGTAAGTCACAGAGTGTTGCTGTGATATGCGAAGGGTGGTTGCATGGGTCAAAACCCTTTGCTAAAGGCCGCCGCCTACCTGGGGCCAACCGGCTCCGAACCTCCCTGATGTGCGGTCGTGGCGGAATTGGTAGACGCGCAACGTTGAGGTCGTTGTGGGCGAAAGCCCGTGGAAGTTCGAGTCTTCTCGACCGCACCAGTCACTGCAAGTGCTTGATGCACAGTGATAATTTTCAGGGGCGAGGCGAAATGCCGCCGGGTTCCCGGGGCTTTGCCGGCAGCGGCGAAACGCTCCAGCCGACAATTTGGTCTCCAGCCGCCGATAGGACGACAGACCTATGCCGCTGTCTCCATTCGCCAAAAAAACTGACCCCAGTTGCGTTGCGGCTTTGATGCCCGCGTGGCCCACCAACAAGATAGGGGCTCATCAGCGCCCCCATGCCGCCAGTTGCTCTGCTCAGGGTTATACGCACCCGAGCTGCCGTCGTTGTTCTACCCAGTTGGGCGACAGCGTTGTGGCCATCAGTGTCTTGCGTTTGAGGGACGCTGGTTGTCGACCATCCATGATGGCAGCGACATGCATGACCGCGTCATCGGCCCGCGAAGGCCGTTCCATGAGGTGATCATCGCCAAGAAAGGGATAAGGACGCCGAGCGGATCGATGATACACCATCATCAAGTGCAAGGTTGCAGGAGAGGGCCTGAGGCGTTCATCCAGTGGACCGACGCGCTGCTGGATACGGACGGCGACATCGCGAAGAGCAGTCGGGCGTTCCTGCAAGGATGGATGGACCGCTTCGCCGATTGGGTAAGGACGCACGCAGCATGAACGACACCAGCACGCAACGGATGCCCGCCCTGTTCATCGGCCACGGCAGCCCGATGAACACGCTTGAGGACAATGGCTTTACCGACGCGTGGAAACGAATGGGGCAGGTGATCGGCAAGCCCCGCGGCGTTCTGGTCGTGTCGGCGCACTGGTTCATCGGATCGACCGCCGTCACGGCCATGGCGAAGCCGCGCACCATCCATGATTTCTACGGCTTCCCGCAGTCCTTGTTCGACTTCCAATACCCCGCGCCCGGCCTGCCCGAACTCGCGGAAGAGGTCGTCGATGTCGCCAGGCCCGATTGGGTCGGGCTGGATCGCGATCAATGGGGCCTCGACCATGGCACTTGGAGCGTGCTGGCGCACCTCTTCCCCGATGCCGACGTGCCGGTCGTGCAGCTGTCGATCAACGCGCTGAAGCCGATGGACTATCATGTCGAACTCGGTGCCAGGCTCAACGCGCTGCGCGACCGCGGCATCTTGGTGCTGTCGAGCGGCAACGTCGTGCACAATCTCCGCCGGATCGATTGGCACGCCGGCGACACCGGCGAGGCATGGGCGCAACGCTTCGACGATGCGGCCGCCGACCTGATGATCCATCGGCCCGGTGATATCGCGTCGCTTGCCGATCATCCTGACTTCGCCGCGGCTGTGCCGACGCCCGATCACTTCGTGCCGCTGCTTTACACCGCCGGCATCGCCGCGGCCGCACCGAATGGTGCGGAGGCGCTGGTAAGGGGTTACTCGCTCGGGTCGCTGTCGATGACCTGCTACGGGGTATCGTGCGAGACGATCGGCTGCCGCGAGGGCTACGACGCGGCAACGCTTCCGGCAGACGTGCCGCCTGACCAGACTAACATCTAGCACCAGTGCAGGCGGGCAGGGCATGGCCGCAATGCCGTTGACAGCGGCATGGCCCGCGCGTCCGTATCGAGATTGGGCGGAAACCTGCACCGCGCTTCACCTCTGGACGCAGATCGTCGGCACATAGGATGCCTGTTGATAAAAATGCGATGTTGCCAGCTTGCCCTACCTTCGTTAATTCTCAATTGAGAATGATTCGCATCTAATCTGCCGCGACGATCTTCGGCGCCACGATGCGCGGGAAGGTGCAGTGCATTGGGCAGCGAACGAGCGACATCCCTCTTCTACAGCCGTCACCGACAAGAACTCGTCGACTATGCCCGCCGTTTTTCCGGGGATGAGGCGAATGCGGAGGACATTGTCCATGATGCCTGGCTCAAGATGGATCAGAATGCTGAGCCATCTGCTATTCGGGAACCGCTAGGCTATCTCAAGCGGATCGTGCGCAATCTCGCTATCGATCTGGCGCGCGGACGAATGAGGCGCAGGACCGATGGCGGAGACACGATCGATCATATTGCAAACAGTCATGCCGACGCCGAGCCATTGCAGGATGTCGTCCTGTCCGATCGGCAGGAGATGGATCATGTCCTGTCGGCAATCGAGGCGATGCCCGATCGACAGAAGCAAGCGATGACGGCCTATATCTTTGATGGCCTGACAATCAGGGAAGTGGCCAGCCAGCTTGGTTTGTCGCGTACGACCACGCACAGCCTGATCCAGGAAGGGCTGAAAATTTGCGCTCTTCGTCGTGAACGGGGGCGTTGATGTTTGTGGGGACAACGGACGCGCCAATTCGTCTTCTTTATAGGAAGACGGGGGAATTGATCATGGGATGGGAGTGTTCGCCGCATGAATGATCCCGCCCCGGAGCAGGTTTCCGCATTCGACGAAGCGGCGAACTGGTACATCCTGCTGCGAGAAGAGCCGGAGGATGCCGCCTTGCGTGAGCGTTTTGCGCAATGGCTGGCGGCAGAGGCGGGCCATGCCGATGCCTGGGCCGCGATGGATGCCACCGCAGCCGCGCTCGAACGCACGCCACCCGATTTACGTGCAAGGATCAAAGACCGTGCGATGTCGACCCGCAGCGTCAGCGGCCGGCGTCGTGCCCTGCGCCGTTGGCCTGCCGCGTCACGCCTTCACGGTAAGCGCCGTATGGTTTTGGCCACGGCGATCGCCGCCTGCCTTGCAATCGTGGCCGCTCCCTCGCTCTGGCTGAGAGCGACGACCGATCATCTGACCGGGGTGGGGCAGGTCGAAATCGTTCGCCTGCCGGATGGCAGTCAAGCAATCCTTGGTCCAGGCAGCGCGGCGCGCCTCGATTTCGCTGATGGACGCCGCGTCGTTGAACTTGTGTCCGGTCAGGCCTTCTTCGCCGTTCGTCCTGATCCCGCCCATCCCTTCGCGGTGGAAGCGCACGGTGTTCGCACCACCGTCCTCGGTACGGCCTTTGACGTGCGGCTGTTGGGAGACAACATCGATATAGGCGTGGATCATGGCCGGGTCCGGGTCCAGTCAAAGGCGACGCAGGAAGAGCTGGCGGCAGGCGACTGGACACGGATCGACAGGGACGGCCACATGCGGAAAGGGCGGCAATCGCCCGATCTTGCCGGAGCCTGGCGGACGGGGAAGGCCTTTGTCCGCAATCGGACGATAGCCGACGTGATCGACGAGATCAGGCCATGGCAGCAAGGTCGCATCCTGCTGATGAACAGACGGCTTGGTGCGCAGAAGGTGACCGGCATCTACGATGTTTCCAATCCGGCCAATGCTCTGGCGTTGCTGGTAAACCCTTATGGTGGAAGGGTTATTCAGGTCACGCCCTGGCTTGTGATCGTCACCGGCTGAGAGGCCGCGCGCGCACTTTCTGAGCAAAGCCGCAAAAAAATTCGGACAAACCACCTCCGATGAGCGTCCGATCATTAGAGGTGCTATTGCGACACGGTTGCAGAAAGCCTCGCGATCTTTTTCAGGAGGTTTGACGACATGCGCGGGCATTTTCTTTCTGGCGGATACGGGCGCGCCGCGCTGTTGCTGAGGGCCATGATGCTCTCCACAGCAATGAGCGGCGCCGTCATGCTTCCCTCTCAGGCACAGGCTCAGACCGACGAGCGCCAGTTCGATATCCCGGTCCAGTCGCTGGGCGATGCGTTGATGGCATTTGGGCGTCAGTCCGGCATGCAGGTCACCGCGGAAGCGCCGCTGGTGGAGGGGCGCAATGCCAGTGCCGTCGCCGGACGAATGCCGTCGGGTCAGGCGCTTAGCCAGCTTCTCGCCGGGACCGGGCTTACTTTCCGCTATGTCAGCGCCAATGCGGTTCGCATCGAACGGGCGCCGCAGGCCGCTGACGGGGCGGTTCAGCTGGGGCCTGTGCGGGTTGAAGGCGCGGGCGCTGCGGCGAGCCTGACCACCGACCCGATCGCGACGGAGGGGACCGGATCTTATACCGCGCGCGGTTCGAGCATGTTCAAGGGGGTGGAAACACTCAAGGAAACGCCCCAGTCCGTGACGGTGATCACACGCCCGTTCCTGGATGACCTCAATCTCAATACCATCGAGCAGGTGCTGGAAAAAACGCCCGGCATTACCGTTGGCGAATCTCCGATGGGCGGGCGCTATTTCTATTCTCGCGGCTTCATGATGACCGGACAGGCCGGTCAATATCTCTATGACGGCGTGCCTTTGGACATTGGCGGCAACTATGTTCAGGCCAGCAGCTTCAACGCTGATATGGCGCTCTATGATCGGGTCGAGGTTCTCCGCGGCACGGCCGGTATGCTCCGGGGCGTTGGCAATCCGGCGGGAACGGTGAACTTCGTGCGCAAGCGCGGCACCTATGAACCGACATTTTCCGGCACGGTCCAGGCCGGGTCCTGGAACAATGTTCGCGCACAACTCGACGCAAGCGGCCCGCTCAATGCGTCGGGTACGCTGCGGGCGCGTGGCCTGCTCGCCATGCAGGAGCGGGATTATTTCTACGATGTCGGGCAGCGAGGCGACCGGATCGCCTATGCGGCCCTCGACTATGATGTTTCGCCGAATACGACTCTGGGCGTGGGCCTTTCCTATGAGAAGCTGGACGCGACCCCATGCTTCCACGGATTGCCGCGCTACAGCGACGCCAGCGACCCCCGGCTCGACCGATCGACCTGCCTCGGCATGAAGTGGAACCGGTGGAAGAGCGACCGCACGACGCTCTTCGCGGACGTTGCCCATCAGTTCAGCGAGGATTGGACCTTCAAGGCCTCGGCCGTGTTCAGCCAGAACGATCAGGACATCAAATATGCCTTTGCCGAAGGGGAGATCCCGCTCGGCAGCACCGTGGCGCCGCTGTCGCTCTATTCGGGCCTGTTCGATTATGACCATCAGGATTATGGCATCGATGCCTTTATCGACGGCAAGTTCCGCGCCTTCGGTCAGGAACATCAACTGATCGTCGGGATGAACGCCAGCCGTTCGAAGCATGATGATCGCTGGGCGCTGATCCGCATGACGCAGACGCAGGACGCGTTCGCTCCCGTTCACAACATCGCCGAGCCGGATGATAGCTATTATGCCCCCAACGCCTATCGTGGCGGCGCCGTACCGGACCAGAGCAGCAGCAAGAATCTGGGCATGTACGCAAATCTGCGGCTCAAGGTCGCGGACCCGGTAACGGTTATCCTGGGGGGGCGTCTCAGCTGGTATGATTATGAGCGTGAGAATGCGGCTTTCTGGGGCGTCTATTCCTACCGGCATGTGAAGGACAATGCGAAGTTCACGCCCTTCGCGGCAGCGATTCTCGACGTGACGCCGAATATCTCCGTTTATGCCAGCTATGCCGAGATATTCACGCCGCAGAGCGATTATGAGACGGAATCGGGCGATCCGCTGCGCCCTGTCACGGGAACCAGCTATGAGCTGGGCGTGAAAGGCGCGTGGCTGGACGACCGCCTCAACGGCGCGCTCAATCTTTATCGGAAGGACCGTCATGATCTGGCCCAGACCGATTATGCCTCTTCCTGCCCCGGTTCCTCGGACGGCTATTGCTATATCAATTCCGGCGACGTGCGTGCCGAAGGCTTTGAGGCCGAACTCAGCGGCGAGTTGCTGCCGGGGCTGGAATTGCTGGCGGGATATACGTTCACCAAAACAAGGATTACGCGCGACCTGAGCGCCGCCGACGAAGGCACCGTGTTCAACGGCCTGACACCGCGCCATTTGTTGCGGCTCTGGGCTAATTATGACATCGGCAGGGTCAGCCTTGGCGGCGGCGTCACCGCACAGTCCAAAATCTATACGTTGAACCGCGGCACGAAAATCACGCAGGATGGCTATTCTGTGTGGAATGCGCGCGTGGGGTATCGCCTCAATGAAAACTGGAATGTCGCCGTCAATCTGAACAATCTGTTCGACAAGCGATATTATCAGACAATCGGCTATACAACCTATGGCAGCTATTATGGCGAGCCGCGCAATGTCATGGTGACATTGCGAGCGAGCTATTGAAGCCGCCCGTGATGAGCAGGGCTTGCTGCATCGGCGGTGGCATGAGCATTCCCGGCGCGGTCGCGTGCCATGGCTAGCAAACCGACCCTGTCAAAATCCTGGCCTGATGTGGCCCTCCGGGTGCTGATCGGCGTGATCGGCGGCTATATTCTGGCCAGCCTGCTGGCCGCCGCGCTTGCCCTGATGCTGACGGGCGCCCGCGAAGGGGGCAAGTGGGGGATGCTGGCAGGGTATCCGGTCTATGTCGCGGCGATCGTCGCGAGCTTTGGCATCGCGTCTGTGCGCCGGGTGGCGCTGTGGTTCGCGGGGCTGTCGGCCGTTCTCCTCAGCGCGATCATCTTGTGCAGCGGGGCCCTTGGATGAGCGCGCCTGGAACCGGGTGGCGGCCATCCATGGCGTGGCTGCATACATGGGGGGGCCTCTGGTTCTGCTGGCTGCTCTATGCGATCTTCCTCACCGGCACGCTGGCCGTGATGGAAGAACCGATCACGCACTGGATGACGCCCGAGCATCATGCGGAGGAAGCGCGGCAAGCGGCGGTCGTAAAGACGGCCCCTCTTGCCGATCGCCCGCGCAGCCTGGCCCATGCGGTGGCCTATCTCCAACGTGAACAACCGCCGGGCGAGATGTGGGAAATATGGCCGGGCAGCGCCCGCCACGGCAACGACCTGACCGTCTACTGGATGGAAAAGGGCGCCTATATTGCCCGCCATCTCGATCCGCTCAGCGGTAAAGTGATCGCCGACCCGCATGACGACCATGATGCCGGGCGCGCGACGCTGGGCGGGCATCACTTCGTGGACTTTCATTACACGCTCCACGCCGGCACCATCGGCCTCTGGATCGTCGGCGCGGCGACGCTGGCGATGCTGGTGACGCTCGTTTCCGGGGTCATCACGCACAAGCGGATATTCAGGGATTTCTTCACGTTCCGGGCGAGCAAGGGGCAGCGGTCGTGGTTGGACGGGCACACAGCCGCAGGGGTTCTTTCCCTGCCGTTTCAGTTCATGATCGCCCTGACCGGCATATTTTTCTACGGGAACATGTACATGCCGGCGGCGACATGGGCGGAACCGGCCATGGGTGGCGCCAGGGTGGAGGCATCGTCGGCGTCCTTGCTCGCCATTCCCGACCTGGAGCCCTTCGCACGGCGTGGCGAGACGTTGATGAAACAGGACTTGCGGGCCATCGTGATCGATAAGCCGGGCCAGCCTGACATGCGGATCAGCACCTATGGCTGGAATGATGACGAAGAGCGTCAGGAGCGTCTTGTCGGCACGACGGCCATGGTCAGCTTCTCCGCCGATGGCAAAGTGCTGGAGACGCGGCCAGCGGGAAAAATGGCGGGAGGCAGCGCCACCTATGCCATCGCGACGCTCGCCGCGCTGCACATGGCAGAATTTGGCGGATTTACCGTCAAATGGCTCTATTTCATCGGTGGGCTGGCCGGCACTGCAATGATGGGCACGGGCGCGATATTGTTCATGGTCAAGCGCCGGGGCCGTGCGGCAAACGAATTCGGCCGGGCCACGCCGCAGGTCTATCGACTGATCGAGGCGCTCAATATTGCCGCGATTGCCGGCCTTGCCGTGGCGAGCATCGCCTATCTCTGGGCCAATCGCCTCATCGCGACGGATATTGCGCACCGTGAAGATTGGGAGGTCGGCGTGTTTTTCGTCGTCTGGCTGATGGCCTTCTCCCATGCGCTGATCCGATCGCCGGGCCCGGCGTGGAGAGAGCAATGGACCTTCTTCGCCTTCCTCTGTCTGGCGCTGCCGCTGGTCAACCTGCTGACCGTTGGCGACATGCTTCCGATGGAGGTCGTGAGAGGCGATTGGGAAAGCGCGGGGCTCGAGTTGGTTGCCCTCGTCTGCGGCGCGGCATCGTGGTGGGCGTTACATAGGCTGAAACGGCGGACGACAGCCTCGATGCGCGCGCCCTCCGTGCGAGATGTTGCCCCCGTGGCAGGTGGTGAATGATGCTCGCATGGCTCCTGTCGAGCCTGTGGCTGGCCCTTTTGGGGTTCGCGCAGCTTGGCCTGTCGATGCCCCGACATCACCGCGATGTGTTTGGTACAGCTTCGCCCCCTTCCGCATGGCTGTCGCGGCTTGCAGGGTTCGCGTTTCTGGGCGTTGCGCTGGCACCCTGCGCCCGCGCCTTTCCTTTGTCCGTGGCGATCGTGGTCTGGTTCGGCATGCTCATGGTCGCGGCCTTTTTGGTCGTCGCTTCGCTCTCGTGGAGACCCCGGCTCTTGCGATGGATGCGCTATCCCACATTCCCGCCTTGTAAGATGAAAACACGCGATCGATGATGCTGGACAGGCATAGGCAGCGACCGGCGACCGACGACCTTGGTGAGACTGAACGGGCGGAGATGTGGCCAGCCCCGGATCAGACGGATCGCCGCTCTGCCCGTTACTCGGATCAGCCGACGACATGGCAGACACGGTTGTGCGGCATGGGCGGCGTGGCGTTGATCGCCTTGCTGATCCTTGGCGGGATGGTCATCACATGGACGACCTATACGGCAGTGCAGGCCCCGCAGGCTTTGAGTGTTTTCGATGTGGCTCCGCCTGCCGCACCCCCTGAGCCGGCAAATGAAATCCCCCCCGGCCCGGAACAGGTCCAGAAGGACAAGCTGCAACCGCCGATCGAGATACCGAAGATCGATCCGCCGGAAATCCGGTTGCCGTCCGTCAACCCCATGCCGGTCCAGGCGGCAAAGCCCATCCCTGATCCTGGTCCGCCGGTGAAAGACACGACAGCGCCGGAGGCAAAGCCTGCGCCGCCCGCCCCGCAAGTCTCCAGCGGCAAACCGACATGGGAAGGGCTGGTGCTGGGCGCGCTCAACAAGGTGAAACGCTATCCGCGCGAGGCCTCGTTCCGCCGCCAGCAGGGTGTGCCCTATATCCGCTTCATCATGGATCGGGATGGCAAGATATTGTCCGTGCGCCTCGAGCGATCCTCAGGATTCCGGGCGCTTGACGAGGAGGCCGTCGCGCTCCCCAAGCGCGCGTCACCTTTGCCCAAGCCGCCTGAGGACATGAAGGGCGACACCATTGAGCTGGTGGTGCCAGTTGAGTTTTTCATGAGGGCGCGATGAGGCCGCGCGCGAAAAGCCGCATCCGTGGAATGCTGGGAAGAACGTTGGCCCCCGGCAAGAGTGCGCCAGTTCGGACATCCCGGGATTGCGGCAGCGCTCCTAATTGCTGATTGTCGGCTTCTCGAACCTTGCAATCATGCGCCCCGCCGGATTTTCACTGGCGAGCATCTCATAAAAGCCGACGCCCGCGCTGGCAGATGGCGCGCTGTGCGCGAACATAAAGTCTTGCTTCTGGCCGCGAGAAGCGCGCGCTCGCCGACATATTGACGGTGAGTATCCGCCATCGGCTCGACAAATAGCCCGAGGGGCCAGAACCCGGAGCGCACTGATCCGAACATCTCACGGATGCTGTCGTCGCTCAGCGTAACGAGCCGGTCCTCATAGCCGGGCCGGGACGCACGTCAGCGCGTCGCGTTTCCCTATGTGCTGATAGAGCCGCCATCGCCCTACGTCCTCGGTTTCTACACGCTGTCAAATGCGTCGCTGCAAGCAGCGGAGCTGGCGGCAACGCTGGTCAAGAAACTGCCACGCTATCCCGTCCTGCCAGCCACGCGGCTTGGCCGGCTCGCGGTCGATGCAAAGGAGCGGGCAGGGAGCTGGGAACGGAGCTTCTGATTGATGCACTCCGGCGTTGCCTGCGGAGCGAGACGGCCTCCCTGGTGGTCGTGGTGGACGCCAAGGACGACGCGGCGGCCTCGTTTTATGAACGGCACGCGTTTATGAGCTTGCCCGAACAGTTCGACCGCCTGTTCATGCCGATGGCGGAAATCGAAAAGCTGTTCGGCGCGCCGGCGTCATAGGGTGAAGGCCATATTCATCCGGCACGGGGGAAAGCACCGGCCAGGCCGGCGTCGATAGCTTCACCGCATTGCGCCGGATCTCGGTCGAGTGGCTGCCCGGCCACCATCCGGCCTGAGCCGCGCATCGTTGATCATCTTCCGATGCGCTCTGCCACGGCGGATTTCTATGGCGATTTCCTGACGAACGTGGTGGACTGCAAGCTGAGGACCGACGGTGACAAGGGGGGTGAGGGGAGGAGAATGGAACTGTCTCATCGCATGTTGCTGGATCTCTATGGCACGGTCGAGTGCGATAGCCGTTGGACAGTCATGCTCGACCAGCTTTGCGCAGACCTTGGCATGCGCAGCGCCGTGGTTCAGGCGCTGGAGCATCGCGATGGTCGGTTCTGCGAACAATGGACGGCGCGGGATACCAGAACGCTTTCGCACGCGGCGCTGCATGACCGATATGTCAATCGACCGGATAATCCACGGTTTGATACCAGGCGCGTGGGGCGCATTTCCGGCGAAGTGGGGAGCGATCAGCGCTTGTTCGATCCGAGCGACCCGCTGCACAGCAAGCTTCGCCACCGGCTGCAGCAAAGCGGGCTTGGCGATGCGATCTGGGCCAGCTTTCCGATCAACAATCGACGGCGCTTCACGCTAATTCTCCATAGAGAGCCAGGGGATTCGCGCGATGTGGAAGCCGCCGAGGAGCGCTTCCTCCACATATTGTTGCCGCACCTCAAGCAGGCGGTGCGACTGAATACGCGCGTCACCCGGTCGGAGGAGCGCCGCCAGGGCTTTGCGGCAGCGCTGGACCAGCTGCGCACCGGTGTCGTGCTGTGCACCGGCGCGCTGGACGTGGAATGGTATAATCAGGCGGCAGGGCGGATACTGGCGGCGTCGCCTGCCTTATATGTTGCCGATGGCCAGCTGCGGTGTCGCGGCCGTCAAGATGGTCAGCGGCTGCGGGACCTGGCAGCGGCGGTTGCGCAGGGCAGGCAGGCAGGCGCGACGGTCGCTTTGGACGCAGGCAGCGGCGAGGCGGTTCATGTGCGGATCGTGCAGCTGGAGGACGATAGCCAGGCATCGCGCTGGCCCGGAGCACCGACGCCGATCGCGCTTTTCCTCTCCCATTCGACGGTCTTGCCGCGTCTCGATGCGACCGAGATTGCGGCCCTCTTCTCGCTGACGCCGGCAGAAGCCCGGCTGGCCGCGGCACTGGCATCGGGCACAACGCTGGCCGATTTCGCGGCGGAGCGGGGCATCGCTCTCGGCACGGCGCGCATTCAGCTCAAGCAGGCGCTGGCGAAGACACGCTCCGGTCGTCAGGCGGAACTGGTGCGCAAGCTTTCCGGGTCCGTTGCGGCCTATATGATCGCCCCCTAGCGCAGTCGGTCGGCGCCAGGTCGATGACCGGACGCGCCTATCCCAAATGGGAGATGCGGGCGCATCCCGATCTCTCCATCCGTGGCCCGAAGCGACACTCAGGTCGCTCATGCTTCAGGCGAGGATGACAATGATATCAAATCCGTTGAAGGCGATTGCCCTGGCGGCGGGCCTGGCTTGCTGTGGCACGCCGGCCGTGGCCCAGCAGGCGCTGCCGCCGCAACTGACGTCCGGCGCGCCATCGCAGGTGCCGGTCGCGGTGCAGACGTTGCGCTGGCACATGCTCGATGGGGACGTGAACGCCCTCATGTTCCGCAGCATGGACACGCTGTTCACGACGCGCACCGTGGCGCGCGCGGGCAGCATTTGGGCACTGCCCCGTGCCGATCATGCGCTCGATTTCAATTATAGCTTCCAGGGGAAAAGCTATTCGGCGCAGGAATTTCTCGAGCGTAGCTACACCAATGCGCTGCTGGTGATGAAGGACGGCAGGATCGTCTCGGAAATATACCGCAACAACAGCAATGAGCGCACGCGGTTCATGGGCTGGTCGATGACCAAGTCGGTGACCTCGGTGCTGGTCGGCCGGGCGCTGGAGGAAGGGCGGATCAAATCGCTCGACGATCCGATCACCACCTATCTGCCGGAGCTGAAGCAGGGCGGCTATAATGGCGTGACGATCCGCCAGATCATGCAGATGCGCTCGGGCGTCGATTATGAAGAGCGTTATGATTTTGCCAATCCCGGCATCGCCGCGACCAATCATATCAACGCCCTCGTCAAGAATATCGCGCGCTTTGCCGATGCGGCGCGCACCATTAAGCGCCTTCATGCGCCCGGCACGGTGTTCCAGTATAAAACGCTCGATACCGCCGTGCTCGGCTGGCTGGTCGAGCGCGTCACCGGCACCAGCGTTGCGGCCTATACCGCGCAGACGCTGTGGGAGCCGCTCGGCATGGAGAGCGATGCTTTCTACATCATGGATGGCGCGCCGGGCGTTGGCCGCGAGTTTAGCGGGGCGGGGTTCAACGCCACGCTGCGCGACTGGGCGCGGTTCGGGCTGATGATGATGAACCGGGGTGCCGCCAATGGCCATCAGATCGTGTCGAGCGACTGGGTGGACAAATCGACCGCGCCCACGGCGCCGGAGGATGCGGGCGGCGGCTATGGCTTCCAGTGGTGGACCATGCCCGATACGCCCGCTTACTCGGCAATCGGCCTCCAGGGCCAATATGTGTTCGTCGATCCGGCGACGCGGACAGTGGTGGTGAAGCTCAGCTATTTCCCGCCCGCCGACGAGCAGGCCTCGGCCGAGACGGCCGCCTTTCTCGCCGCCGCCTCCGCCTGGACGCCGCGCTGAAGGCCAGACCGCAAAAAACCTAAAAAACACAGGGAGAATGAGCATGAAGGGATTTCTGACGAGCGCATCCTGCGCGGCGCTGGCGCTTGGGCTTGCCGTGCCCGTCGCCGCACAGGAGGGCGCGGCGCAGGCCGATGATGGGCTGGTCGACATCATCGTCACCGCCCAGCGGCGTACCGAGCGGCTCCAGAATGTGGCGATCTCGGCAACGGCGCTGGATAGCGCGGCGCTGGCGCAAAAGGCGGTCACCAATCTGGCCGATCTGCAAACCGCGACCCCGGCGCTCTCGGTCAGCAATGGCGGCATCATCCAGAACGTCAATATTCGCGGCATCGGCCTGGCGAGCGATTCGCCTAACGTCACCGCCGGCGTCGCCACCTATGTCGATGGCCTGTTCCAGCCGCCCATCGTGCAGGCCAACAGCTTTTACGATCTGGCCAGCGTGGAAGTGCTGCGCGGGCCGCAGGGCACGCTTGTCGGCAGCAACTCGACCGGCGGCGCGATCTTCATCAATTCGCGCAATCCGGATCTGACCTCCGGCATCGGCGGCTATGGCGAACTGGCCTATGGCAATTTCAACAATGTCGCGGCCGAAGGGGCGCTGAACCTGCCCTTCACCGATGAGGCCGGCTTGCGCGTCGCCGGCTTCTATCGCAGCCATGACAGCTATTATCACGATGTCGGCCCTTATCATAATGACGCGGGCAAGCTGAAGGAATTTGGCGGGCGGGCAACCGCCATGTGGAAGCCCGGCAGCTTTCAGGCGATCGCCAAGGTGCAATTTAACGACCGCGATACCGGCGGCTATGCGTATCGCCCCATTCCCGGCACTACCTTCGCGCCGTTCCGGGTCGGCGATATCTGGACGCTCAGCTTTGACGACAAGACGGGCAATCGCGATCTGGCGTTCATCGCCAGCCTTGAACTGCGGCAGGAGTTGGCGAACGGCATCGTCGTCCGCTCGCTCTCCGGCTATCAATATAAGCGGATCAAGAATCTCTACGATGTCGACGGGTCGCAGGCGCCGCTCGCCGATGATGGCGACATCAGTCAGGATTATTTCGCGGGCGAGCGGCAATATAGCCAGGAAATCAACATCATCTCGCCCACCGATGGCCCGTTCGACTGGATCTTGGGTGCCTATTTCCAGCGCAATGATATCGTGGTGCGCATCTATGAGGATCAGGGCGGCTTTCCGACCGACATCACGCCGGACAATCAGCGCACCACCACGGGCTTCTTCGCGCAGGGCAATTATCAGCTGCTGCCCAGCCTCGAAATCCAGCTGGGCGGCCGCTACTCGACCTATAAGGCGACGGGCACCGGCGATGTGGTGATCGGCAACGGGATTCCGGGCTTCCCGCCGGGCGGTCTGGCGGTCGCGGATCTGTCGGGCACGCATAAGGATTCGCGCTTCACCGGCAAGGCGGCGCTGAACTGGAAGCCGGACGAGGATAATCTCCTCTATGCGCTGGTGGCGCGCGGCTACAAGCCGGGTGGCTTCAACTCCGCGACCTCCGAATTCAACCCGGAGACGGTGATTAGCTATGAGGTCGGCTGGAAATCAAGCTTCCTGAACAACCGCATTCGCACGCAGATTGACGCGTTCTACAATAGTTACAAAGGCTTCCAGTTCAACGTGGTGGAGCCGAGCACCGGCTTTTCCGGTGTCGAGAATATCTCGTCGGTCAAGATCAAGGGGCTGGAGGCTCAACTTCAGGCGCGGCTTGGCGGCTTCGGTTTCGATGCCAGCGTCGCCTATATCGATTCCAAACTGGCCAGCGTGACCTTCGTCAACACGCGGGAATTGCCGTCCGGCACGCTGGGGCCGCAATGTCCGGCGGGCACGCCGTCATCGCCGCCGGTCTGCTTCGATTATGGTCCCTTCCTCCAGACGACCGGGGGGCGGCCCAATCTCTACGCGCCGAAATGGACCTATAATCTGGGCGCGGATTATCGTTTCGAACTGGGTGACGGGGCAACGCTCACCCCGCGCGTGAACTATTCTTATGTCGGGTCGCAATTCACCTATCTGGGCTATTCGCCGATCAGCGATTATCTGTCCGGCCGCGGCCTGCTTTCGGCGCTGGTGACCCTGCGCAAGGATCAGTGGAAGATCGAGGCCTATGGCACCAACCTGACCGACAAGGCCTATGTCTCCGGGCAGTTTGGCAGCAATGAATTTTACGGGTCGCCCCGTGAATATGGCGTGCGGGTCGGCGTGAACTTCTGACGCGCAAGGTCTGCGTTTCCCCTGGTGAGGGGGCGGCTGCCCGTGTGCATCGCGCACGTGATGGTCAGCCGCCCCGGCAGGGTGCGCTGAAAGGGGCAAGGCGAGGCGGATAATGCCAGGTGCGCAGAGAGGGTGTGCCGGGGCCTCTTCGAAATGCTCTGGATGGATAGGCCTGTCCGGACGTCCGCCCACGAGAGACGGGCCGACCGCTTTCCACTGGCCAAACGGTGCCTGGCCGCGAACCTCACTCAAGCCCTTTCTGATGGGGCCGTCAAATTCCCATCCCCTTGGTTTGACGGGTCAGGTGCATGTCCGGACGGATGCTTCCGGTCGAAAAAAAACGCCGTGTGCGCTGCCTTTTAAACGGGGACTGAGCGGGCCGGTCATGGCATTGCCCATGCGGTAGCCGGCATTCAGGGCGATGACGAACCGGGCTTGTGGCGAAAGGCCGCGCCCTTAGAGTTCATCCGCTGTGTAGATGCGCTCAATGCCCGCTTCGGGATTGGCCGCGAGCGTCTGGTGGACGCTGTGCACTTCCTGTCGCGGCCGGGGCAGCGGCATCAAGGTTGCTGCGGCGAAGCGCAAACAGGTCGAGCAACGTTCCTGCAGGGGCGTGACACCCCGAAGATCGCCGAACGCACCGGCGTGTCCGGGGCGAGTTGCACACGCATCGTCGCGAAAGCCGGCGCGAGTCCGTCGGCGTAAAATCTGATCGAACACCGCCCGCACGCTCGCATAAAGTTGACCCGGCGAATGGCCGCTTGCCAATTCTCGTTAGCTGTCTTACAGTGTTCGAGAAAAGTCGGCTGCCTTGCCATGAGCGGGCCGTATAGGAGAGGCGACATGCCATATATGGAGTGCGTTGAAGCTGTCAGAGGTGCTTCCGCCCATGGTTTTGGCTTGTGGGAGGAGGGACGGTGAAGACCCCTTTCACGCAAACCCATGCCTATCCCTATTACCCCGAGCCTGCGACTTATGTCACGGTCGGCGACCAGTTGCGCCCATGGGAGTTCAACGGATGGAAGCCCGAAAGCCTGTCATGGAAAACCAGCTGCTATATCCACACCGGGCTCTCCGGTGGGGTGACTTGCGTTGATGGGCCGGATGCGGACGCATTCATCGCGTATCTTTGTACCAACAGCCTCCAAAGCTTCCCGGAAGGGACGATGCGACATGCCGTCATGTGCAACGATGAAGGTCTGGTCGCCGCGCACGGTATCCTGCAACGCTATGACAACGGGCAATATCGCCATTTCGCGTCCGTGCCGTGGATTTTGTTTCAGGCCACGCGTGGCAAGTTCGATGTTCGGGCGTGGATGGAGGATTGTTACCTCACGCAAATCGCCGGGCCGAAATCGCTTGAAGCCCTTCAGCGGGCGAGTGGCGAGGATCTGAGCGACATCGCGTTCCTGCGCTATCGGACGACCCGGATCGCGGGCAAGACGGTCGAAGTGGGCCGCATCGGCATGTCCGGCAATCTGGCCTATGAGGTGCGCGGGCCGATCGAGGATGGTGCGGCCGTGTTCGATGCCATCTATCAGGCCAATCGCGACATCGGCATCGAGCGGCTGGGCTGGCGGACCTATCTGGTGAACCATGTCGAGGGCGGCTTCCCGCAAATGGGATGGACCTTCGGCTTTCCCATGTTCCGCGAACCGGGCGTTCGCGAGTGGCTGGGGCCGGATCATTTCGCGCTGCACCCGCAGATTTCCGGCAGTTTTGACCCGACGGATTTCCGCGCGCGCTCACGCACGCCTTTTGAGGTGAACTGGGAGAGCGCGGTTCGCTTCAACCATGATTTCATCGGTCGCGCGGCGCTCGAGGTCATCGCTGCTGCGCCCGAACAGCGCCGCACTGTCACCCTGCGCTGGAACGCCGAGGATGTCATCGACGTCCATGCCTCACTCTTCCGGCAGGGCGAGGAGTATAAGACGATGGACCTGCCGACCACGCCGACATGGGCGCATGGCATGCTGGAACATGCCGACCGGGTGCTTCTGGACGGCCGGGACGTCGGGGTCTCGTCCGGCACCATCTACAGCTATTATCTGCGGGAAACCCTGTCGATGGGGTGCATCGATAGCGAGCATCTCGAACCGGGGACCGAACTGATCGTCGAATGGGGCGATCATGGCAAGCGGATCAAGCCGGTCCGCGTCACGGTCGATCGCTTCCCGCTCCTGTCTGACAGCCGCAATAGCGAGATCACCCCGACGGTCTGACCATTCCGCGACCCATGATATCGATAGAATGAGGAATGTTGTGTGACTGAGACAATAAGTGCCACCGAGCAGGACTGGATGCGCCATCCCGACCGCATCTTTGTGGATGGGGCATGGAGGGCGCCTCGTTCGGACCGGAAAATCGATGTCGTTTCCGCCCATTCCGAGCGCGTCATCGCGGCGGTGGCCGAGGCGACGGCGCCGGATGTCGATCAGGCGGCGATGGCGGCGCGCAAGGCCTTTGATGACGGGGCGTGGAGTGGTCTCAGCCCGCAGGAGCGCGCGCACTATCTCCGGCGTATCTCGGTGGCGCTGGAAGCGCGCATGCCCACAATCGCGCGGGCATGGGTCGATCAGACCGGCGCGCTGGCGGCCGCCGCGCCCATGGTCACGGGCGGCGGGAAATATTGGTTCGACTATTATGCCGATCTTGCCGAGCGCTATGACTGGGTCGAGGAACGTCCACGGTTCGACGGGCAGGGCGTCGCCCGCATCGTGCGCGAGCCGGCGGGCGTGGTGGCGGCAATCGCGCCGTGGAACAATCCGTTCGGCATCATGGCGGGAAAAGTGGCGCCAGCGCTGGTCGCAGGGTGCACCATTGTCATGAAGCCCGCGCCGGAAACGCCGATCGAGGCCTATCTGCTGGCCGAAGCGGCCGAGGAAGCCGGGCTTCCGGCGGGCGTGCTGAACCTCGTCTGCGCGGACCGGGCGGCGTCCGACCATCTGGTCCGCCACGGCGCGATCGACAAGGTGAGCTTCACCGGCAGCGTGGCGGCCGGCCGCACCATCGGCATGGCCTGCGCCGAGCGCTTTGCGCGCTGCACGCTGGAGCTGGGCGGCAAATCCGCGGCCATCGTGCTGGAAGACGCCGATATCGCGGCGGCAGGCGCGCTGCTGGCCAATGTCATCACCATGTCGGCCGGGCAGGTCTGCGCGACCCTCAGCCGCGTGGTCGTGGTGGATGCTGTTCACGATCGGCTGGTGGAGGCCATCCGGGATGAAATGGCGCGGATCACCGTCGGCGCGCCTGATGATCCGGCCGCCCGGATGGGGCCACTGGCGATGGCCCGCCAGCGGGACCGGGTTGAGGATTATGTCGGCATCGCGCGGGCCGAGGGCGCGCGGCTGCTCATCGGCGGCACGCGCACGAAGGGAATGGACAAGGGCTGGTATTTCGACCCGACTTTGTTCGTTGATGTGCGGGCCGACATGCGGATCGCGCGGGAAGAGGTGTTCGGCCCGGTGCTCACCGTGCTGCGCGCGCGCGATGAAGCCGAAGCGGTCCGCATCGCCAATGACAGCGAGTTCGGCCTCTATGGCGCTGTCTTTTGCGCCGATCAGGACCGCGCCTATCGCGTGGCGCGCAAGGTGCGCACCGGCACCATGGCCCATAACGGCTTCCTGTTTGATCCGTCCCTGCCATTTGGCGGCTTCAAGGCGTCGGGCATCGGGCGGGAAGGCGGCGAGGCCGGGCTCACGTCGTTCACCGAGACCAAGTCGATCATTTTATAATCCGGCGCTGCGGCGCTCCAACCCATTTTTAGGAGACGATGAATGTCCGATATGTTCGAAAAAGGAATGCAGGTCCGTCGCGAGATGTGGGGGCCGGAACTGGCCGAGCTTGCCGTGCAGAATGCCAGCGACTTCGCCAAGCCGTTCCACGATATCATGACGCGCTACTGCTTTGGCGAGACGTGGAACCGGCCGGCGATGGGCCGCCGCGATCGCAGCATCGCGACCCTCTCCATGCTCATTGCGCAGGGCAAGGAGATGGAGATCAAGATGCACGTCAAGGGCGGACTCGCCAATGGGCTGACGGTCGATGAAATCCGCGAGATCGTGCTGCACTCGATGATCTATTGCGGCGTCCCGGCGTCCTTCACGGCGCTGCGCGGAGCAGAAGCCGCGCTGGCCGAACTCGCCGAGGAAGCCAAGGCATGAAGATCGGCTTCATCGGGCTTGGCATGATGGGGCATCCCATGGCCGAGCGGCTGATCGCCGGCGGGTTCGATGTCCGCGTGGCCGATGCCAATGCGGCGCTTGCCGCCACATTCGGCGCGGCCTGGGTGGCGAGCCCGGCCGAGGCGGCAGCGCATGCGGACGTGCTCATCACCATGCTGCCGAACGGCCAGATCGTGCGGGACGTGCTGGTAGGGGCGGGCAATGCCGCCGCTTCGCTCAAGCCGGGCGCGATTGTCATCGATTGCAGCTCGTCGGATGCCGCCGGCACGGTGGCGCTTGGCGAGGAACTGGCGGCACGCGGTATCCGGCTGGTCGATGCGCCGGTATCCGGCGGCGTTCCGCTGGCGCGGGAGGGTAAGCTGACGCTCATGGTCGGCGGCACCGATCCGGCGTTGTTCGAGCAGCTCCAGCCGATCTTCGCGCAACTGGGCGCACGGATCGCGCCGGTCGGCAAGCTGGGCGCGGGCCACGCCGCCAAGGCGATCAACATGGCCATTGCCGCCTGCACGCTCGCCGCCACCTGCGAGGGGCTGACGATGGGCGAGCGGTTCGGCATCGATCCGGCCGTCCTGCTGGATGTGATCAACAGCTCGACGGGGCGCAGCGCCGTCGGCGAGACGGTGGTCAAAAACCACATCCTGCCGAAAAGCTATGCGCAGGGCTTTGCGCTGGCGCTGATGACGAAGGACGTCGGCACGGCGGACAGGATGCGCGCGCATCTCGGGCTCAACCTGCCGATGCTTCAGGCGACCCAGCACCAATGGCACGAGGCGCTGGCGGTGCTCGGGGCCGGCGCGGATTTCTCCGAATATAACAAGCTCGTCCAGATGGAAGCCGGGAGCGACACATGACCATATCGCCGCAATATCCCCGGACCGTCCATTATCTGGGATTGAACCGCCCGACGCATATCGAGGCCAGCGCCCATGACATCTATGTCGAGGGGGAGCTGCCCAGGGAGATTGAGGGCGCGTTTTTCCGCGCGTGCCACGATCCCGCCTATGTGCCGCGCTTCGCGACGGACCATGTGCTCTCGCGCGACGGCCAGATCAGCAAGATCGAGTTTCGCGATGGCCGGGTCAGTTGCGGCATCCGTTATGTCCGCACGGCGCGTTTTCTGGCCGAACGGGAAGCCGGCCGCGCGCTGTTCGGCCAGTATCGCAATCCCTTCACCGATGATCCCAGCGTCAAGGGCGTGGACCGGACGGTGGCCAACACGACGCCCTATTATCACGCCGGGCGGTTGTTCATCTCCAAGGAAGACGGGCTGCCCTACCAGATCGACCCGGATACGCTGGAGACGATCGGCCGCTGGAATTATGGCGGCAAACTCCGCTCGGAAACCCTGACCGCCCATCCCAAGATCGACCCGGTCACCGGCGAGCTGTTTCTGTTCGGCTATGAAGCCAATGGTCTGGCCAGCCCGACGATCGCCTATTGCGTGATTTCTCCGGACGGCGAACTGGTTTCCGAACAATGGTTCGACGCGCCCTATTGCGCGATGATGCATGATTTCGCGGTCACCGACGAGCATGCCATCTTCACCGTCTACCCGACCAAGGCCGATCTGGAGCGGCTGAAACAGGGCGGCCCGCACTGGATTCACGATCAGGCCGGCGCGAGCTACATCGGCGTGATGCCGCGCTACGGCAAGGTCGAGGAGATGGTGTGGTTTCGCGGGCCGGACGGCGTGCACAGCTATCATGTGATGAATGCCTTCACCGATGGCCGCAAGGTGCACATCGATCAGTGCATGGCCAATACCAACCTCATCCCCTTCATCGCGCAGGATTCCGGGATCGACCTGCCGCTGGAAGGCGGGCTGACGCGCTGGACGCTGAATCTCGACAATGTCGAGGCCGGCGTGGCGGAATGGAAGATCGGCCCGTTCGGCGAAATGCCCCGCAGCGTTCATGCCGATGCCGGCAAGGATTATCAGCGCGGCTGGTATCTCACGGTCGATCCGGCCAAGTTCACCCGGCTCGAAAATGGGCCGGCGGACGTCGTCTTCAACTGCCTGCTGCGGGTCAGCTTCCCCGACGGCGCAATCGAGGCCTTCTCGGACGGGCCGGGTATCGCGTTTAACGAGCCGGTTCACATCCCGGCCGACGATCCGTCGCATGGCGGCTGGCTGATGATGATGGTCGATCGCATCATCGCGGAAGGCCATTTCGCGCAGGAGGTCTGGATCCTTGAAGCCGATCATATCGGCAAGGGGCCGATCGCGAAGGCGTTCATGCCGTTTACCAGCTGCGAGCAGGTCCACGGCACCTGGGTGACGCGTGCCGAGCTTGACCAGTCGCGCGTCTGATCTTCGCAAAGGGGTGAGCCAATGAACATCGTCATCACCGGGGCGTCCGGCAATTTCGGACGCCGCGCCGCCGAACTGCTGCTTGAAACCCTGCCCGCCGGGAATCTGATCCTTGTATCCCGAACGCCGGAGAAGCTCTCTGAACTGGCGGCGAAGGGCTGCATTGTCCGGCACGGGGATTTCGATGACCCGGCCAGTCTGGCGGCGGCCTTTCAGGGCGGCGACCGGCTGCTGCTGATCAGCGGCACGCGCGTCGGCAAGCGCATCCCCCAGCATGGCGCGGCGATCGATGCGGCGCGGCAGGCCGGTGTCGGCCACATCATCTACACCTCGTTCATCGCGGCGGATGATCCGGCCAATCTGTCCGAAGCGGTGAAGGATCATCGCGCGACGGAAGAGATGCTGCGCGCTTCGGGCGTGGCATGGACGGCGCTGCGCGATGCGCAATATGCCGATGCGGTCACCGATGTGATCATTCATTCGCTCATCAAGGATGGGCTCATGCAGTCCGCGGCGGGTGATGGCAAAATGCCGTTCATCTGGCGGGACGATTGCGTGGTGGCGGCGGTCGCCGTGCTGCTGGGCGCGGGGCATGAGAACAAGGCCTATGACCTGACCGGCCCGGACATGATCTCGCACCGGGATATCGCGGCGCTGGCGGCCGGGTTTTTCGGCCACCCGGTTGAATATCGGCAGATCAGCCCGGAGGCGCTTTATGCGATCTTCGATGCGCTCGGCGTGCCGCGCGAGCCGGTCGATAATTTTGTCGCCAGCGGCAATCCGTGGAATTCCGATGATATGGTGAGCTTCGATGTCGCCGTGCGCGATGGCCATTTCGCGGTGGAATCCAATGACTTCGAGCGCCTCACGGGGCGCAGGCCGCGCAGCCTGCGCGCATTGTTCGAGGCGAAGGCGGATGACATCAGGGCGGCTCGGGAGGCCAGCGCATGAGCGATTGCTCCGCGCTTGAGGCGGCCAATCTCGCGCTGGTGCGCAAGGTGTATGATGAGGTGCTGGAGCCGCTCGATGCCAGCGCGGTCGACCGCTATTTCACCCCGGGCTATATCCAGCACAGCCCGATGGCGCGCAGCGGCGCGCAGGGGCTGAAGGATTTTCTCGACTGGGCTCGGGGCACGTCGCCCGATGCCCATCATGATGTGAAGCGCATGTTTGCCGATGGCGATCATGTCATCGCGCATGTTCATGTGGTGATCGAGCCGGGCACGGCTGGCAACGCCGTCATCGACATCTTCCGCATCGAGGATGGCCGGATCGCGGAACATTGGGATGCCTCGCAGCCCGTCCCCAACCAGCCCGGCAACAGCAACGGGATGTTCTGACATGGCTGATGATTTCTCCCGGCCGGGCCGGTTTGTGGACAAGGTCGTCGTGGTGCTGGGTGGCAATAGCGGGATTGGCCGCGCGTCGGCGCTGGCCTTCGCGGCGGAAGGCGCCCGGCTGGTCGTGACCGGCCGCAATCCGGAGACGCTGGCGCAGGTGGATGCGTTGCTTGGCGAGCGCGGTCGCTGCGTGCCGTCCGATATCGGCGATCTTGCCGCCTCGCAGGCGCTGATGGACGATATCGCCGCGCGCGAGGGACGCATCGATGTGCTGTTCGTCAATGCCGGCACGGGCGCATTCCGGCCGCTCGAAAGCGTCGACGAGGCCTTTTACGACAGCATCATGCAGGTCAATCTGAAGGGCCCGTATTTTGCCGTGAAACATGCCTCGCCACTGCTGGCGGAGGGCGCGAGCGTGATCCTCACCTCCTCGATGGGCCACTGCAAAGGCATTGCCGGCAACAGCGTCTATGCGGCCAGCAAGGCCGGGCTGCGTGCGCTGGCCCGCAATTTCGGGGTCGAGTTCGTCAAGCGCGGCATTCGCGTCAATTGCTTCAGCCCCGGGCCGATCGACACGCCGCTGGTCACGCGCGGCGACATGAGCGAGGCGGAGATCGCCGACTTCCGCAAGATGATCGAGGCGATCTCTCCCATGGGCCGGTTCGGTTCACCGGAAGAGGCCGCTGGCGCCGTCCTGTTCCTCGCCTCCAAAGACTCCAGCTATGTGACGGGTATCGACCTGCTGGTCGATGGCGGCGCGGTCAGCTTCTGAAAAAGGTCGATAATCACCATGCCATATTTCGAGAATGTGTCGCTGCCCGATGAGCCGCGCTTTGAATTCCTCTTTGAAATCGCGCTGACCTGGAAAAACCTCCAGAATATCCCCAATATGCCGAGCGGGGCCGGGCGCGGCGCCACTTATCTGGATACCGGGACGATCACGGGCCCGCATCTGAGTGGCAATGTGGTGCCGCAAAGCGGTGCCGACTGGGCGCTGTTCCGGCCCGACAAGGTGCTGGGCCTCGATGCGCGCTATATGCTCCAGGCCGAGGACGGCACCCTGATCCTGATGCACAATAAGGGCTATCTCGCCGGCCGCGCGCCCGATGTGCTGCCGCGCATTCAGGACTGGATGTTCAACAATGGCCCGCCCGTGCCCTTCGAGGATTATTATCTGCGGGTAACGCCGACCTTCGAGGTCGAAACCGGGCCTTATGACTGGCTGATGCGCACGGTCGTGATCGGCATCGGCACCCGGCAACTGACCGGCAACACCATCCGCTATTACGCACTCCTGTGAAGGCTGTAATCAATGGACTATAAACTTCTGATCGACGGCCAGCTGGTCGGTGGACCAAGTCGTCTCGATGTCGTCAACCCCGCCACGGGCGCCGTGTTCGCATCCTGCGCGCGGGCCGATGAAGCGCAGCTCAATGCCGCTGTCGCCGCCGCCAAACGCGCGTTTCCCGGTTGGGCAAATCGCCCATGGGCGGCGCGGGCCGCCTATCTCAACGCGCTGGCCGATGGCATCGAGGCGCGGCTGGAGGAGTTTGCGCGGCTCCTGACCAGCGAGCAGGGCAAGCCGCTGGCGCAGGCGCGCGGCGAGATTGGCGGGGCGGCCGCGGCGTTTCGCTATTTCGCGGCGCAGGAACTGACCGACGAGACGCTGGTGGATGAAGATGGTTCGCTGATCGTGGAGAGCTATGCGCCGCTCGGTGTCGTCGCGGCGATCACGCCGTGGAACTTCCCGATGATCCTGCTCGCGATCAAACTGGCCGCCGGCCTTGCGAGCGGCAACACGCTGGTGGCCAAGCCCGCGCCGACCACGCCGCTGACGACATTGCTGCTTGGCCATGTCGCGGCGGACATTCTGCCGGCCGGCGTGCTGAACGTCATTGCCGACCAGAATGATCTGGGCGGTCTCCTGTCCGCTCATCCGGACGTCGCGAAAGTGACCTTCACCGGCTCGACCGCGACGGGGCGCAAGGTGATGGCAGGCGCGGCCTCCAGCCTGAAGCGCCTGACGCTTGAGCTGGGCGGGAACGACGTCGCCATCCTGCTCGACGATGTCGATATCGACGCCGTCGCCCCGCAGATTTTCAACGCGGCGACCTTCAACGCCGGGCAGGTCTGCATGGCGGCCAAGCGCATCTATGCACCGCGCGCGAAATATGACCAGCTCTGCAACGCGCTGGCCGCGCTGGCCAAAACCGCCGTCGTGTCCGATGGACTGGACGAGGCGGCAACGATCGGCCCGATCCAGAACAAGATGCAGTTCGACAAGCTGCTGGACCTGATCGAGGAGACACGGACGCAAGGGACGATCATCGCCGGGGGCGACCGCCTGAACCGGCCGGGCTACTTCATTCCGGTGACGGTTGTGCGCGATCTTCCCGATGACGCCCGGCTCGTGCGCGAGGAGCAGTTTGGTCCAGTGATTCCGGTTCTCGCCTATGAGGATGAAGATGACCTCATCGCGCGGGCGAACGACAGCGAATATGGTCTGGCAGGGTCGATCTGGAGCAACGATGTGCCCCGGGCGATCGCGCTGGCCAGGCGGATCGACACCGGCACGGTCTGGATCAACAAGCATCTGGACCTGCGCTTTGACGTGCCCTTCGGCGGCGCCGGCCAATCCGGCATCGGCCGCGAGCAAGGCATTGAAGGATTGAAGGGATTCACCCAGGCGAAGGTGATCAACGTCGCGCGATCCGCCGCGACATAAGGGGGCTGGGCATGGGCCGCGCAAGCGGCGCATGCCCATTTTCTCCATCCGTGGAACTCTGCCCGACCGCTGTTGCGGGACGGACGATCGCTTTGCCGCGAGCGCCGCATATTTTGACGAGCCAGACGCCCATGTTGCGGCGCATTCAGGATTTGAGATGAACAGAATATCGGTTGAAGAATGCGATTTCGTCGTGGTGGGGGCGGGCAGTTCAGGGTGCGTTGTTGCAGCGCGCCTGAGCGAAGACCCCCGTCATCAGGTCGCTTTGCTTGAGGCAGGCGGGAGTGATCGCCATCCGATGATCGCCATGCCGCTGGTCTGGATGAAAACGCTCGACATGCCGCAGTTCGGCTGGGGAACGCAAAGCGTTGCCGAGCGCCATATGGACGGGCGTGTCCAACCCTTGCCGCGCGGAAAAGTGCTGGGCGGGTGCAGCGCCATCAATGGCGGCATGTATATTCGCGGCGCGGCGGCGGATTATGACGGCTGGCGCGACATGGGGTTGCCGGGCTGGGGCTATGCCGATGTCCTGCCCTATTTCAAGCGCTCGGAACTGAACTGGCGGGGCGAAGGAGACTATCATGGCGGCTCGGGGCCGCTGCATGTCACGCCGCTCAAAAAGCACCGGCAATTATATCCCGCGATGATCCGGGCGGCAGCGCAAATGGGCTATGGCGAGATTGACGATTTCAACGTCCCGTCTCCCGAAGGTTTTGGTATGCCGGATTGCAATATCCGGAACGGCCGCCGCCATTCGAGTGCCAATGCTTATCTTGATCCCATCAAGACGCGCCAGAATTTGCGGATCGAGACCGGCGCCTTCGTCACCAGGATCATATTGGAGGACGGGCGAGCGGTTGGCGTGGAATTTGAACAGGATGGCCAGCGCAGGGTTTTACGCGCGCGCCGGGAAATCATCCTGTGTGGTGGTGCATTCAACTCCCCTCAATTGCTCATGCTGTCCGGAATTGGTCCGGCTGACGCGCTGAAATCGGCCGGGATTGCGCCAATGGTGGACAGCGCGCGTGTTGGCGCCAATCTTCAGGATCATCCCATCGCGCTGAATTTCTGGGCGGCCGCCCAGCCGATCACCTTCGAGCGGGATCTGCGGCTCGACCGGCTGGCCTTCAATCTGCTGCGCTGGAGCCTGACCGGCAAGGGCACACCGGCGCAAAGTCCGTTGACCGTGCAAGGCTTCATGCGGTCGAGCGAGGATGAAGACCGGCCGGACGTCCAGTTTCAGGTCAGCCATGTCTCTTATGAGGCACGGCCGTGGTTTCCCGGGGTGCGCAAGGGGGCGGGCCATGTGCTGTCCGCCGGCGCGCTGCTGCTCAGTCCGGAGAGCCGGGGGCAGGTGTCGCTGGCATCGCCCGACGCGCATGACAAGCCGACAATCGCGCTGAACTTCCTCTCGGCGGAGCGGGACCGCCTCAGATTGCGGGCGATGATCCGGTTTTCGCGGGCGTTTTTCACCAGCGGTCCGCTGCGGGACTATGTCGGCCAGGAACTGGCGCCGGGCGCTGATGCGCAGAGCGACGACGCGATCGATGCGTGGCTGCGCGCAAGTGTGATGAGCGGGGCGCACCCCACGAGCACCTGCGCGATGGGGCCGGATGCGGACGCCGTTGTCGATGGCGACCTGCGCGTCCGGGGCGTTGAGGGGCTGCGTGTCGTCGATTGCTCGGTCATGCCCACGATCATACGCGGCAACACCAATGCACCGGCCGTGATGATCGCGGAAAAGGCGGCCGATATGATCCTGGGGCGCCCGGCTTTGTCTCCGGAGCGGGCTATGGCTTTAGATTAATAAAGTGAAGTCCCTGCAATAATAGGTCGTTATTAAGGAGGTGATGGTGTGATGAATATTGAAAAATTCAAAGAATATTTTTCAGCGTTCAATGCCCGTGAATATGATATTTTCCCGCAGTTCTATGCAGATGATGTCTTCTATGTGATGGATCAGAACAATGGTAAGATATTCCACGGCAGGAAGGCGATATCAGACCTTTATCGCGCCTTGCATCAATATTTTGACGAGGAAGTGGCGATCGACAATATTGCGATTACCGATCGGATGATCGCGGTCGAAGTGCCGACCTTGCTTCATTGCAAAAAGGCGTTTGATTTGCCGGGTTTCGTGCCAATCCCGGAAGGTAAAACCTGCAAGATGATGTGCTTCAATCATTATGACCTGGCACCGGACGGTCAATTCAAGCGGATCAGGGTTGCCATTCAGGCGTTCGAATATATCGACACCAGGCCCAGCCAGTGATGACGTAGGGCGCACTGGCCATCATTTTCCCGCCGCGCGCCATTCCCAGATGCGGACAATACCGTCGATCCCATCCTCGATCGACTGATCGATCTGATATAGCGCGTCGATCCGTTCCCACACACCCGAATGGTGAAAGACGGACCAGCCCAGGACATAGGCCTGGATATCCGAATAAGCGCGGTGGAAAACCTCGCGGCTCACATCATAATGCTGGCGCTCTCGCTCGACCAGGCCAGTTGCGAGTTCGACCACGGTTTCGTCGTTAAGTTCAGCGGATTGCAGCAGCAGCATTGCATAGGGGGTGTGCCGGTTGGTCTCCCACAGTGAGGCTCCGAACGCCTTCAACCAGCCCTGCCAGGAGTCGCATCGCGGCGTGCGCTCGATTATTTCCAGGATGAGTGTTTTGATGATCTCCCGCAGAATTGAACTTCTGTCCGGAAAATACCAGTAAAGCGTGGGCGCGCGGATCGCGAGGCGCGAGGCCAGCTTGCGCATGCTCAGTTTCTCGATTCCCTCTTCCTGAAGCAGCGCTAGCGCAGCCTCAACGATCTGCTTCCTGTCGAGTTTATTCTCTTCCATACCGCCTCATTGACTCTCGAACGGCGTTTGTCTAGGCCCCTTCCTCGAACACTGTTCGACCGGCTCTCGCTGGTCCAAAACAGGACGGAAGGCCGATGCGTCCGCTCGCTCGCATCGGATCGTTTAGGGAGATGGAATGATGAAGCGATCAGTCTCATATCTGTTGCACGCCTCTTTCGCCGCGCTGCTGGCGACGCACTGTTCGTCGGCACTGGCCCAGCAGGTGACAGGCGACGGCGTTGCAATCGGCGACGCGCAAGCCGGTAACGATGCCGAAGCGGGTGACATCATCGTCACGGCGCAGTTCCGGGGGCAGCGCGTGCAGGATACGCCGCTGGCCATCACGGCGGTGTCCGGCGAAGCGCTGGAAGCGCGCGGTCAGGTTAGCATCATGGACATCGGATCGTTCACCCCGAGTGTGAACCTGTCGACGGCGGCTGCGATCCAGTCGAACTCCATTTCCGCTTTCATTCGCGGGATTGGGCAGGATGACTCGAATTTCGCGCTCGAACCGGGCGTCGGCATCTATATTGACGATGTCTATTTCGGCACGACGTTTGGCGCTTCGCTGGATCTGGTGGACCTGGATCGCGTGGAGATCCTGCGCGGGCCGCAGGGAACACTCGCAGGCAAAAACTCGCTAGGCGGATCGATCAAGCTCTATTCGCGCAAGCCGGATGATAATCCCGGCGGCATGCTGCAAGTGGGTTATGGCCGCTTCGACAAGGTTGATGCGCGCGGGAGTGTGAATATTCCGCTGAGCGAAAGTCTGTTCACGCGCGTTTCGGCGGTCTATCGGCGCGATGACGGCTATTTCAAAGAGCTCGATTATGGCTGCGTGCATCCGGGGCAGGGTATCGCGGCGACTGGTCGGGCAGATGATGAGTGCGTGCTGGGCCGGGCCGGCGGCGAAAATATGCTGACGGTGCGTGGCGCTCTGCGGTTCGCGCCGGTCGGCTCGCCGCTGGAGGTCAACATCATTGGTGATTATAGCCGGGATCGTCGCCAGCCGGTGGCGGGCAAGATCCAATATGCGGATAACCCTCTCGTGCGCAGCTATGATGCGGCAAACCCCGCCGGTGGTATCCCTTTCGACAGCCGGTTCATTACGCCTGACGGCGATTATACGAGCTATGCCGATTATGGCGATGGCGGCAATTTCACCACGATTTACGGCACACTCCACCAGCAGGCGCCGGGGTCTCGCCCGCATCAGCGCGAAAATTCCGCCGATGGCTGGGGTGTGTCCGGGGCGATCGACTATCAATTGGGGGACAGTCTCAGTGTGAAATCGATCACGGCCTATCGCGAGGTCGTAGGCACGAGCGTGATTGATATTGACGGCTCGCCGCTCGATATCCTGCTGGAACGCCTGCGGAACAAGCATGAGCAGTTCACGCAGGAATTGCGACTGTCTGGCAAGGTTGGGGACTTGCTCGATTTCACTGTCGGCGGCTTCTATTACAAAGCCAATGAAATGCTCGATTATTATATCGGCATTCCGCAATTCCTGTTTGATTTCGATACGGAAGATCCAGTCGATAACCGCAGTATCGCTGGTTTTGCGCATGCTGAACTGCATGTGACAGACAGGCTCAATATCATTGGTGGGGTCCGCTATACCGATGACAAGAAGACTTACACATTCTCGCGGACCAATTATGACGGATCTCCGATTTCCGGTATCCCGCTGACACCCAATTTCACTGTGGCCGATCTTGATGGTGTATCAGGAACCTATTCCGGCAATCGCTGGGATTATCGTCTGGGCGTCAATTATGCGTGGAACAGCCGCATCATGACTTATGCCCAGATCGCGACTGGCTATAAGGGCGGCGGCGTCAATCCGCGCCCGTTCGTGCCCGATCAGGTCACAAGTTTCGCGCCCGAAACGCTCACCACCTATGAGGCTGGCTTCAAGTCATCATTCGTAAATGGTCGGGTCGTGCTGAATGGCTCGGTGTTCTATAATGATTACAAGGATATCCAGCGGACCGTCTTTGTGTGCCCGGACAGCGTCAGCACGACCTGCGGCATGCCCGTCAATGCGGGTGACGGGCGTAGTTATGGCGCGGAATTCGAAATGGCCCTTCGGCCAGCGCGGGGGTGGCAGATCAATGGGTCTGTCAATTTGATGGATTTCAAATATCGGTCGATCAATCCGCTCACCGGCATCACGCTGGATATGAAGGCGCCCTTCGTCAACGAACTCATGGCCTCGATCGGCATGCAATATGAGGCGGATCTTGGGAGTGCTGGACGACTGACGCCGCGGTTCGATGTCGCTTATCAATCGGATTTCTACACCCTGCCGGTGAACTCCGCCTATAGCCTGGTTCCGGAGCGGACGCTGGTGAATGCGCGGCTGACCTATGAAACCGCCGATCGCAATTGGGCGGTCACCGCGTCAGTGACCAATGTGTTCGATAAATATTACGCCGTGTCGAGGACCGAGAATATCGTCAATTTCGGCCTCGCCCAGTCGATCCTCGGCCGTCCGCGTGAGTGGATGTTGAGTATTGCCCGTCGCTTTTGAAACGGGATGGCGGGGCTGTCAGCCATTGATCTGGCAGCCCCGCACCAACGCCGCAGGCAGACATGAAGGATGCAGCGGCAGGTCGGAGGAAGCCGCAGATGTCAAATGGTCTCAATCGCCGGGAATTTGTGGGAGCCGCAGCATCGGCTGGCGCAGCTTTCGCATTGGGTCAGCCTGCTATCGGTGCCGAGCGCCCTCAACCGCCGAACGTGATTTTCATCATGGCCGACGACATGGGTTATGCTGACCTGTCGTGCACCGGTTCGCGTCATATTCGGACGCCGGCGATTGATAGCATTGCGCAAAATGGATTGCTGCTCCGACAGGGCTATTCCAACAGTTCGATATGCTCGCCCACACGCACGGCTCTGCTGACGGGTTGTTATCAATATCGGTTCCGCATTGGTTTTGAGGAGCCGATGGCGACGCTGGACTATGGTGTTCCCCTTGATCGCCCGACCATCGCCTCGGTCTTTCGTGATCTGGGATATCATACGAAGCTGGTGGGAAAATGGCATCTGGGCGCACCGCCCCAGCACGGCCCTCTCCAACATGGATATCACGAATTTCTGGGCTTGCTGGAAGGGGCCGGCGATTATTTCCGGCATCGCATCGTCGTTGACGGAAAGGATTTTGGGTCGGGTCTCGTTCAGGGCGATGATCCGATTGAGCGAGCAGGGTATCTGACCGACCTGTTCGGCGACGAGGCTGTTCGAGCGATCGAGACGGCCCGAAACGGCCAGCCGTTGTTTTTGAGTCTGCATTTCAATGCGCCGCATTGGCCATGGGAGGGGCCGGAGGATCGCACGATATCGGATGGCCTTGAGGACATCTTTCATCGCGATGGCGGCAATCTGGTGACATACAAGAAGATGGTCGAAGCGATGGACGCCAATGTGGCCAAGGTTCTGGCCGCCCTGGACCGCATGGGGATGCGCGACAATACGATTGTGGTGTTCACCAGTGATAACGGTGGAGAACGCTTTTCCGATACATGGCCGTTCGTTGGGGTGAAGGGCGAACTGCTCGAAGGCGGCATTCGCGTGCCAATTCTTATGCAATGGCCCGGAAAAATCGCACCTGGTTCGCGTAGCGAGCAGGTCATGACGTCAATGGATTTCCTGCCCACATTGCGCGCAATGGCTGGCAAGCGGATCGGCGTGTCCGAACATTTTGATGGTGCCGACCTTTCAAAGCAGCTGATTCAGGGGGAAACCGTGCGGCGCACGGTATTCTGGCGCTTCAAGGCGAACGAGCAGGCTGCCGTGCGATCGGGCGACTGGAAGTATCTGAAACTCGCAGGCCGGGAATATCTCTTCGATCTGTCTCAAGATGAACGAGAGAGAGCCAATCTGCTCCATCGGTTTCCTGAAAGGGCGTCCGATTTGCGCCGGGCGTTCGATACATGGAATTCGGAGATGATGCCTTATCCGCTCGCGAGTTACAGCGAGGACGTGTCGACGGGCTATGTCGACAGATACTAGGCGAGCCTTGTGACACGAGTGGCCTGACATGGGTCGACAAGGCCGTTCGTCTTCATCTCTGGCTGGCGAGCCGAGGCGCTTATCATGGAAAGCCCAGACTTAGCGGTTTGTGACCGGGAAGATGGACGACGCACGTGGTTTGAAGCCAACGCGATGGGAAAGGACGCAGACGATGCAATATGTTGAGAATAGTTGGTACGTCGCGTCGTGGAGCGACGATCTTGGCATGGGCGAACCAATGGCGGTCCAAATTCTCGGCGAGCCGATCGTATTGTGGCGATCTCCCTCCAATCAGCTGACAGCTCTTATCGATCGCTGTCCTCATCGGCTTGCGCCCCTTTCGCTGGGGCGCTGTGAAGGCGAGCATTTGAGGTGCATGTATCACGGCTTTCTGCTGAACCATGAAGGGCGAACCATCGAAGTTCCCGGGCAGGACAAGCTTCCTCCGCAGGCGGTCGCCCGCCGCTTCCCGGTTGTAGAACGGCATAGCTGGATTTGGATCTGGATGGGCGATGTCGATAAGGCCGACACCGATCTAATTCCTCGGGCTTTCGGCTTTGATGATGACCGGTGGCTGCTTGGCCGGGGCTTCCTCGATTATGAGGCTGAAGCCGGGCTCATTTGCGATAACCTTCTTGACTTCAGTCATCTGCAATATGTCCATGCCAATAGTTTTGGGTCCGGCGATAATTTTACGCTGGATCAGCCGATCATTCGGAAAATTGATCGCGGTGTCAGAATATCCCGGTGGATCAGAAATACGGAAGGTCCCGGCAGTGCCGGGCGCGCGGCCCCGGGAAGTTTCATCGACTATTGGAACTCCTATGATTTCTTGCTTCCCGGTGTTTTGATAATGGAAAGCGGCAGCTTTCCTCAAGGCAGTGCGGATCGCTTCGGGAGTGATGGCCCGCCGGATATGTCGCAGGCATTGCGAGCATGGGCTGTCACAAGTCAGGCGGTAACACCGGTTGCGCCCGGCAAGGCCCGTTATTTCTTCTCGACCGGCCCGCATCGAGATCATGGGACTGAAAGCGATCGCGATGCCATGGTCGAAGTGGCGAAAATGGCTTTTGCTGAAGATAAAGTCATGATCGAAGCCCAATATAGAAATATGCAGATGATGTCCGATCCGCGCTTCGTGCCCTCAGCGCATGATCGAGCGGTGACGATATTTAACGGGTTGGTGCGTCAGAGCGCTGGCAAATCCGCACAGCAAGACGTTTGAGAGCGCCGATGAAGATCCTCGTCCCCGTGAAGCGGGTGCTCGATTATAATTTGAAACCGCGTGTGAAGGCGGACGGCAGCGGGATTGACCTCGCCAACGTCAAGCAGAGCATGAACCCGTT
>Ga0182736_1000416_pt1 | contig 67538 bp, 69 predicted proteins | sample eDN5th30CKraftBY_FD_128882 | JGI IMG/M metagenome (GOLD analysis project Ga0182736, IMG submission 128882) | Enriched backyard soil microbial communities from Emeryville, California, USA - eDNA 5th pass 30_C Kraft BY (version 2) (version 2) | ecosystem: Environmental > Terrestrial > Soil >... | reverse complement strand
GTTCGAGGATTATAACGAAAACCACCCCCACTCCGGGCTCAAAATGCGCTCACCGCGCGAGTTCAGAGCGGAGCAGTTTGCAACCCCTGAGGGTGTCCGGTGAAACGGGGGCCAGATCAGCGGTTGAGCGAGAGCGACGAGGATTGCCTGTCGTATCGCTGGCAGGCTCGGTTGGGGTGGCGGCCCTGCGATCCTTTTTTCCCCTTTGGCCTCTTTGAGGCGGCGGGACTGGAGGAAGGCGAAGGCGATCATGGACATCAGGCAATGTCGGTGCAGGCCAATCCAAGATCTCCCTTCGAAATGGTCGAGGCCGAGCTCTTCCTTGAGCTGCTGATGCGCCTGCTCGCAGACCCACCGCGCCTTGATTGCCCCGGCGAGCTGCTTAAGCGGGGTGGCGGCGGGCAGGTTTGAAAGATAATATTTGCGTTCGCCGGTCGAGCGATGCTCACCGACGAGCCAGACTTCTTCGCCCGGCAGGTGCTGGGGCCCCATGTCATGGATACGCTGGGGCGGCCCGTCGGCGACCCGCACGCGAAGAGCTGCGAAACGAGCGCATAGCCGTCCCTTCGTCCCGCACCGCGAGCTGACAGTCCGCCATTTTGCTGTCTCCAGCATGGTCTGCGCGCCAATCGATGTCACATCAGAGATATGCCGCTGGCGGGGACGGCCGCGCCCAGCGACGGGAAAGGTCATGGCCACATCAGCAGGATAGACCTTCTGCTTGTAGGGGATGCCGATGGCCCATGTCAGACCACGGTCAGTCAGTCCCTGACGGAACTGGGCGGAGAGGTCATAACCGGCATCGGCCAGCACGCAGCCGAAACGGATCCCGGCAGCACGAATACGATCGATTTCGACCAATGCGATCTCGGGCTTGGTCTGGCAATCCCGGCGATCCTGGGGCACGCCGGCCGGATCGAGGCGGGCAGGCTCGCTGATCCAACCTCAGGCAGAAACGATCATGACCGGGACTTCGCGAGATGCGAGCGTCAGCGACACCAGCGTCTGGCAGTTAGCGTTCTTGCCCAGCGTCGAAGCGTACTGGGGAGCAACGCCCACCAATGCGTCCCCTTCTTGGGCAAGGATGTGTCATCGATGATCAGCCAGGCATCGTCCCCGCCGACGATACGGTCTGCTTCAGCCAGAAGGGTTGCCTCCAAAGGTGCTGCATCCCAGACACCACTCGTTACGAAATGGTGCAGTTGGTCGTAGCTCGTATCCCCGGCACGTGCTGCCATAGGTTGCACGCTCTTGCGGTCTCCAGGGCCGATAAGCCCAGCAATATAGGTTGGGCACATCCGTACCCGCGTCTTGTGATGCAATGCCGCCAAAAACGGCGCTAGCCAGATCTCAAGGTCCCCCCGCCAATCCCCATCCATCGCCAGCCTCCATAAAAGCTGGCTCCCTATGAATCACGCAAAACTCCCCAAAGGAATCCGCAAAATCAAAAATCTGCCAAAGTAGTGCTAGAGCGTCGCGCTGAATTTGTGAATCGAGGGATTCCTCCAGGGGAGTATTTGTGAATCAACCTCTTTGGAGGTGGATCATGGGCAGGGGGGTCGAACGGCTCGACGGCGGTGGATGCTTTAGACATTCCGGCAAGTTAACGACCGCACCGGCTTTGATCCAGTGCAGAAAGGCCGGGAACGGCTCAACCGTCTTAATCCCCGTCTTTCTAAGACGGTGCCCTTGCGGGGAGGCGCTAAGTGATTGGAAAATTTGGTGGACGCACTAGGGCTCGAACCTAGGACCCGCTGATTAAGAGTCAGCTGCTCTACCAACTGAGCTATGCGTCCATTCCGGAGATGGATCAGCGCTGGGGCGTTGTTCCGTGCGGAGGGCGGCCGGTTAGCATGAGGGTTGCACCTTGCCAATGGCAAAAATGCTGCTTTGCGGAAAAATAGATGAATTATTTCGGGCGGAGGGTGGAGCAGGCTGTGAGTGCAGGAGAGGGAAGGCGTAGAATTAGGAAAACGCGCTCTGAGTGGAGCGTGTTGCGGGGCGTTGGGACCGGACCTCTCCTGATCATTGAGCCTGATCCGCAACGCGGGAGGCTTCAGCGCCAGCGGTCGCTCAAAGCTTCGCGATTGCGGGCGATGTTAAGGATGATGCCGATGCAGAGCATCACCGTCAGCATGGAGGACCCGCCATAGGACATGAAAGGCAGAGGGATGCCGACGACGGGCGCCAAACCCATCACCATCATGAGATTGATGGCGATGTAGAAGAAGATGGTGGTGGTAAGACCGGCCGCAACGAGACGGGCAAAGCGGTCGTCAGTCTGCTGGGCCACGCGCATGCCCCAGCGCAGCAGTAGAAACAGCGCGATAAGAAGACCGACCCCGCCGGCCAGACCCCATTCCTCGGCCATGGTGGCGAACACGAAATCGGTGTGCCCTTCCGGCAAATAATCAAGATGGCTTTGTGTGCCGTTGAGAAAGCCCTTGCCGAACAGTCCGCCCGAGCCGATCGCAATCTTGGACTGGCTGATATGGTAGCCCGCGCCTAGCGGGTCGGTTTCCGGGGCCATGAAGATCAGGACGCGCTTTTGCTGATATTCGTGAAGGAAGCTGAAGGCGATGGGAATGATCGCCGCGCCGGCGGCCGCGGCGCTGATGAAGAGTCGAAGCGGCAGACCGGCCAGAAACATCACCGTGACGCCGCCAAAGCCGATCATGCTCGCCGTGCCCAGATCGGGCTGCACGAGCACGAGCAGAACAGGCACGCCGATCAGCGCCAGCGCAGGCCAGATGGCGGTGAAGGAGCGGGTATAGGCAGCCGGGAGCAGGGCGTAGAATCGCGCTACGGCAAGCACGACGGCGACCTTCATGAACTCGGAGGGCTGGAGTTGCATGAAGCCCAGATTGATCCATCGCTGGCTGCCGCCGGCAATGCCGCCGATCAGCTCGACAAGGATGAGGGCCACGAGCAATGCGGCATAGACCGGCAAAGCGCTGAGCTGGATCAGCGAAAAGGGCAGCCGCGCGATCACCTCCGCCATGATGAGGAAGATGACGAAGCGGAAGAGTTGCATGCCCGCCCAGGGCATCACATGGCCGCCAGCGGCGCTGTAGAGAACGACGCCGCCGAAACAGGCGATCACGGTCAGCAGGAGATAGAGCCGCCAAGGCATGCGAGCGATGCCCTCGGGGACGAGGCCGTAGCTCATTGCCCCTCTCCCGCAGATGAGGGCGTGTCGGGAGTGGCGCTTTCCAAGCTGTCAGTCGCATCCGCGCCGCCTTGCTCGCGGGCTGCGTCCGGCTCGGCGACTGCTGGCGTGCTTGCGTTGACCGCGGGGTCTGCCGGTGGGGACGTGACAGCGGCAGCGGCAAGGCCTTTGGCGATGCGCAGTTCGTTGAGCTGCCGTTCGAACCGTTCACGTGGCGGCCCGCCCCAGCTCTTCTCGATGCTGTCCAGCTTTTCGAGTGCTTTGGCCGGCTCGTAGAGAAAAGTCATGCAATCGGCGGCGATCATCGGGGCATCCTGCACGCGATTGATATGACCGCCATGATCGATGATGCAGGAAATCGCATAGCGCGGATTATCATGCGGCGCGAAGCCGAGGAAGAGCGCATGGTCACGCAGTTTGAAAGGCAGCGATGCGTTGCTGCGCACGCCGCTGCGCCGCTCGGCCATGGTGATGCGGCGGACCTGCGCCGTGCCTGTCTTCCCCGCCATCAGCACGTCCGGCAGGGACATGCGCGCCGCGCCACCGGTGCCGCCACCGTTCACCACATCCTTCATGGCGTTGCGGATGACGGTGAGATGATCGAGCGGCACGCCCAGCGGAGCGCCCTGATGGCGTTTGCCGTCGGCGATGAAATGGGGGACCAGCTCGGTGCCCATCGCCAGCCGCGCGGACATGACGCACATCTGCGTGGGATTGACCAGCATATAGCCTTGCCCGATCGTCGCGTTGACCGTGTCATAGGGTTGCCAGTTCTGCTGATATTTCTTCTTCTTCCAGGCCGGGTCCGGCACGGTGCCATAGCTCTGGTTGGGAAAAGGCAGATCGAAACGCTGGCCCAGGCCAAGGCGGCGCGCCATGGCGGCGATCGCGTCCATCCCAATCTTCTGGGCGAAATAGTAGAAATAAATGTCGCAGCTCTGTGCGATCGCACGATGCATGTTGACACGACCATGGCCCCGGCGAGACCAGCAGTGGAACAATGTGTTGCCCACCCGTAGAGCGCCGGTGCAGGCCGTTGTCTCCTCCGGATCCAGCCCCGCTTCCAAAAAGGCGAGCGCAACCATCGGCTTGACGGTGGAGCCGGGCGGATAAAGCGCCGTCAGCGGCTTGTTGCGCAGCGGCACCCGATCATCCTCGGAAAGCATCTGCCATTCGAGATGGGAGATGCCGTCCGAGAAGCTGTTGGGATCGAAGCTGGGCATGGAAGCGGAGGTCAATATATCGCCGGTCTGGCAATCCATGACGACTACCGAGCCGCTTTGCGTGCCGAGGCGACGGCCGGCAAATTCCTGGAGACCGGCATCGACGGTGAGTTTGACGGATCGGCCGGGCGTATCCGGACGCGTGGCCAGATCACGGACCACCTTGCCGCGTGCGGTGACCTCGACACGGCGGGCGCCGGGCTTTCCAGTAAGGATGGAGTCCAGCGATTTTTCAAGACCTTGCTTGCCGAGTTTGAAGCCAGGTGTGATAAGCAGCGGGTCTTTGGTCTTCTGATAATCCTCGGCGGAGGCTGCGCCGACATAGCCGATGAGATGGCCCACCGATGGTCCCGCCGGATAATAGCGCGCAAAGCCCTGCGCCGGGGCGACGCCGGGCAATTCATTCTGCCGCACCGAAATAGCGGCATATTGCTCATAGGTAAGATCGTCCGCAACCTGCACGGGCAGGAACCCGGCGGCCTTGTCGAGATCCTCATTGATGCGGTCGACCCGGTTGGGATCAAGGCTGAGCACCCGCGTCAGCTCGGTGAGGACATAGTCGCGATTTTGCAGGCGATCCGGGATGATATCGACACGGAAATTGGTGCGGTTCGACGCCAGCGGCAAGCCTTTGCGGTCGACAATCCAGCCGCGCCGTGGCGGCGTGATGGTGAGATTGACGCGATTGCTCTCCGAAAGCAGCTGATATTTCTCATTTTCCGCAATGGCGATCCAGCCCATCCGCGCGACAAGCAGCCCACCTACCGCATATTGCGCGCCGCTCACGAAAAAGGCGCGGCGGGAGAAAGTGAAGGACTGGCTGGCGGGCGTAACGATTTTCTTGCGAAAGGAGATCACGGCAGGCGCCACCGGTCCAGTGCGGCACAGAGTCGCACGATGAGAGGGAAGAGGCCGATGCTATAGGCAAGTTGCGGAAGAATCTGAACCAGCGAACCGCCATGCCCGCCAATATGGACAAAGAACCAGCCACCGGTGAGCGCCAGGGCGAGGGCCAGGGAGGCAGTGAACCAGCCATGCCAATAGTCTCGCCAGACATGCCGCTGGTTCTCGAAATCCAGCAGGAGCAGGATGACCGTCCACAGGAACATGGCGCTGCCGATCGGTTGCCCGCTCATCACATCATCGAACAGACCGAGCGGCGCCCCCGCCCAGAGTGGCCAGATTTCCGGCCGCAGCATCCGCCAGCCAAGGAAGACCAGCAGGCCGAAGGGCGGCAGCAGCGGCGTTTGTGCGACCACAGGCACCAGCGCGACGATCATCGAGCCGAGTAATACCGAGATGATTGGCGTGCCGCGAATGTGAAGGGCGGTGCGGGGGCGGGCGATCCGCGTGGCGTAACGGCGGCTGTTCATCGCTCGTCCGCACTGGCCGCCTGCGCGGCGGATTCGCGCGCCGCCTCGACCGGTCGGAATGGCGTTTGCACCATGACGAGTTCCACGCGCGAGGGGTTGGCGAAGGGGATGGCGATGGCGTTGTCATTCTCCAGCCGCGCCACCACGCCGACCGGGATGTTGGGGCGGTAAAGGCCGCCAATGCCGGAGGTTACCACCACATCGCCCGGTTTGAACGGGTTGCGCTCCGTATTGAGCGCGCGGATTTCGATAGTGCCATCGCCCCGGCCGGAACTGATGCCGGGAATATTGTCGCTTGTCCGCCGCACCGGCACGATATTGCCCTCATCGATGAGCAGCAGCACATCCGCGGTGTTGGGGCCCGAGCGGATGACGCGGCCGACAAGTCCCTCCGGCGCGCGCACCGGCATGCCGGCCCGTACCCCCTGCGCATGGCCGACATCGAGCCGCGCGACCCGCGCCGTGCTGCTGCTCGCCGAGGAGATGAGATGCCCGGCGGCGGCGATGCCGACTTCCGTTTCAGTGAGCCGAAGCAGGCGCTTGAGGCGAAGATTTTCCTGCCGGATCGCTTCCGCCTCGATCAGCCGGGTGCGGTTGGCGTCGACCTGCCGGCGCAGCGCGGCATTCTGGGAGCCTGCGTTGATATAGGCGGCCACCGCTTCGTCAATATTGCCGATGCCCACTACCAGCTTGCGCAGACTGCCGGAGACCGGGCGGGTGATCTCCGCGCCGGCCGAACGCAGCGCAGAGAAACCGGGTGGATCGAAAATGGAGACGGCAAGCAGCACCAGCCCGATAAGCGCGCCGGCAATGGCGATCACATAGCTTGCGAACAGGCCATATTGCGCTTTGCGGTCATAACCGGGGCGCCGTTTGCTGGGTGGCGCCATCGTTCAGCGCCGCTCAGGCAGTCTGGAGCACACCGCGGAAGACCGGGTCCTCCATCGCGCGCCCCGTTCCGATCGCTACGCAGGTCAGGGGATCTTCCGCCACGGTAACGGGCAGGCCGGTCTCGTCGCGCAGCTCCTCGTCCAACCCCTTGAGCAGCGCGCCGCCGCCGGTTAGCACAATGCCCTGATCGACGATATCCGCCGCCAGCTCGGGTGCGGTATTCTCCAGCGCGATACGCACGCCCTCGACGATGGTGCCGATCGGTTCGGCCAGCGCCTCGGCGATCTGGCCCTGATTGATCGCGATTTCCTTGGGCACGCCATTGACAAGGTCACGGCCCTTGATGTGGATCGTGGCGCCGACGCCGTCCGCCGGCTTCTGGGCGATGCCATATTCCTTCTTGATCCGTTCGGCGGTCGCTTCGCCGATCAGCAGATTATGGTGACGGCGGACATAGGAGACGATCGCCTCGTCCATCTTGTCGCCCCCCACGCGCACCGAGGTGGTGTAGGCAAGCCCGCGCAGCGAGAGCACGGCGACTTCCGTGGTGCCGCCGCCAATATCGACGACCATCGAACCGATCGGCTCTGTCACCGGCATGTCGGCGCCGATCGCAGCGGCCATCGGCTCCTCGATCAGGAACACCTGGCTTGCGCCGGCATTGCTGGCGGCATCGCGAATGGCGCGGCGCTCGACACTGGTCGAGCCGGAGGGCACGCAGATCACGATTTCCGGGAAGCGTGGGAAGCGGCGATGGCCGTGCACCTTGCTGATGAACCATTTGATCATCTGCTCGGCAATGTCGATGTCCGCAATGACGCCGTCGCGCAGTGGACGGATCGCTTCGATCGAATCGGGCGTCTTGCCCATCATCAGCTTGGCGTCGACACCCACGGCCTTGACGCGCTTGACGCCGTTGAGCGTCTCCACCGCCACCACGGACGGCTCATTCAGGACAATGCCGTGACCGCGCACATAGACGACCGTGTTGGCCGTCCCAAGGTCAATCGCCATGTCGCGAGAGGTAAACTTGAACCAGTTCGAGAAAAACGCCATGGACCGTCCTGTTCTTGGCAGCGGCGAGATGTGTATCCTTATGGGATGGTGCCCCTGCATGTCGATGACCATGCACGAAAATATCTCGCCCGGAAATATCTCGCTATGGCTCGCGCAGGGCGTTCGCTTGGTCTAGTCCCTCTTATATGTCAATACGTCGCCTCCCCGAGACACTGGTGAATCGAATCGCAGCCGGCGAGGTGGTCGAAAGACCTGCCAGCGCGCTGAAGGAGCTGCTGGAAAATGCGCTCGATGCGGGCGCGCGTTCGCTGGCGATCATGCTGCGCGGCGGTGGGCTGGATGGCATCGTCGTCACCGATGACGGCCACGGCATCGCGCGCGACGAGATGCCGCTGGCGCTGGAGCGTCACGCCACCTCCAAGCTACCGGACGAAGCGATCGAGCGGGTGAGAACGCTCGGTTTTCGCGGTGAAGCGTTGCCGTCCATCGCCAGTGTCTCCCGCTTCACGCTGGCGAGCCGGCAGCAGGATAGCGATGGCTGGCGCATACGCTGCGACAATGGCTTGGCGTTCGCGCCCGAGCCCTGTGCCATGCCGTTCGGCACGCGAGTGGACGTTGAGGGGTTGTTCGAGCGCGTGCCGGCTCGCCGCAAATTTCTGCGCAGCCCACGCTCGGAATATGCGGCCTGCCTCGATATCGTCCGCCGCCTTGCCATGGCGCGCGCCGATGTCGGCTTCGTACTGGAGCATGACGGACGGCGCGTGCTCTCCGTCCCGGCCGGGCAGGATCGGGAAGGTCGCGTTGCCCAGCTCATCGACCGGGAGCTGGCGGATAATCATGTCATCGTTGCGCTGGAGCGGGAGGGCGTATCTTTGAGCGGCGTCGCCTCGCTGCCCACCTTCCATCGCGGCAGTGCGGATCATCAATATCTGCTGGTCAATGGCCGTCCGGTGAAGGACCGGCTGCTGGTCGGCGCCGTGCGGGGCGCTTATGCTGATTTTATTGCGCGGGACCGGCACCCGGTGCTGGCGCTGTTCCTCACCGCGCCGCTGGAGGATGTGGACGTCAACGTCCACCCGGCCAAGACTGAAGTGCGCTTCCGCGATCCCGCCTTCATGCGTGGCATGATCGTGAGCGGTTTGCGCCGCGCGCTGGATGCGGCGGGGATGCGTGTGGCCAACCGGCCGGACGCGAGCTCGACCGAATTGTGGCAGCGCGAGGGACCGGTGACCGATCCGCAGCCGGCCTATTCGCCGTCAGGAGGCTGGGGCCCATCCTCACCGGGCGGCGCATATGGCGGGGCGCCTCTGCTAGCCGATCGGCAGGCGCGCTTTTCCGGTTTCGCGCCGTCCGCGCGCGATGAGGTGATGGCGCGGGAGGCCGTGCCCGCTGAGCGCGAGTTTCCGCTCGGCACGGCGCGCGGGCAGGTGGCACGCACCTATATCGTGGCCGAAGCGGAGGACGGGCTGGTGCTGGTCGATCAGCATGCCGCGCATGAGCGCCTCGTGCTGGAGCGGATGCGCAAGGCGCTGGCGGATGGGAGCGTCGCGCGGCAGGCGCTGCTCCTCCCAGAAGTGGTCGAACTGGACGAGCCCGCCTGCGACCGCATCGAGGGCCGGATCGCCGAGCTGGCTGAGCTGGGGCTGGAAATCGAGCGCTTCGGCCCGGCTGCCATACTGGTCCGCGCGGCGCCGGCCATGCTCGGACTGGCGGACGTGCCCGGCCTCGTGCGCGATCTGGCTGATGATCTCGCCGCGCTGGGCGATGCCACCTCGCTCAAGGCGCGGATCGACCTCATCGCCGCAACCATGGCCTGCCATGGTTCGGTGCGCGCCGGCCGCGTGCTGGCCGTAGCGGAGATGAATGCCCTGCTGCGCGAGATGGAAGTGACGCCGCATTCAGGCCAGTGCAATCACGGGCGGCCGACCTGGATCAAGCTCGCCCATGGTGATATCGAGAAATTGTTCGGCCGGCATTGAGGGGGCGAGTGGACCGGATTGCAATCCTTCAGATGCTTCCGGTCCACGATCCGCTGCGGTTGGAAGCGTTGCGGACGGTCGCCGCACTGACGCTCCCGGATTGCTGGATCGCCGCCGGTTTCATTCGCGATGCGGTATGGGGTCAGTTGCACGGCCACGGCGTTCGTCCGCCGGCCGGGGACGTGGATGTGGTCTGGTTTGATCCATCGATGGCGGATGACGACGCTAGCCGCGCTGTCGAAACGCAGCTTCGCGCGCGGATGCCGGAGCTCGACTGGTCGGTGAAGAATCAGGCGTGCATGCATCGGCGCAATCGCGATGCGCCATATCACTCTGTGACGGACGCGATGCGGCATTGGCCCGAGACGGCGACAGCCGTCGCGGCTCGCTTGCTGCCCGGTGACATGATTGAAATCAACGCGCCTTTCGGCGTCGATGATCTCTTTGGTTTACGGCTTCGGCCGACACCGGCCTTCGCGAGCGAAAAGCGTGCGATTTTCCAGCAACGGGTTTCTGCCAGACGGTGGCTTGAACGCTTTCCCGATCTTGCGCTCTGTTGATAGGCGCCAGCCTCACTGCGCGGGGTTTGGCGGCCGACGTTTCTGCATGACGATGGAGATGAGGCTGAGCACCTCCTTATCATCCTGATTGAACAATTTCGTGCGCCATTTGATGATGCCCATCTCGCGCCGCGAGCGTGAGGCGATCTTCTCGATCAGTTCATGGGTGCCGCGCAGCACGTCGCCGGGAAAAACCGGATGGCGCCAGCGCAGCTCGTCAATGCCCATCGCGCCCAGCGATTGTTCCTGCCAGCCCGGCACCTGCTGCCAGCGCTCGACCATTGCGCCCATCATCATCGCGCATGTGTGCCAGCCGCTGGCCGCCAGCCGGCCGAAATGCGTCTGCGCGGCGGCCTCTTCATCGAGATGAAAAGGCTGCGGATCATAGCGGTGGGCGAAGGCCAAAACCTCTTCGCGATTTACGGTGATCGGCCCGAACGCGTCCGTGAAGCCAACCTCCAGATCTTCCCAATAATATGTGGCCCCGATGCCCTGATCCATGGCCTGTTTCCGGTCGTTCAACTATGCAGGAAATGCATGACGTCGCCATCCTGCACCACATAGGCTTTACCTTCCGCGCGCAACTTGCCGGCTTCGCGCGCACGGGCTTCTCCGCCCAGCGCGATGAAGTCGTCAAAGGCGATGGTTTCGGCGCGGATGAAGCCTTTCTGAAAGTCGCTATGGATTTCGCCGGCGGCTTCAGGGGCGGTCGCGCCGCGATGAACCGTCCAGGCGCGCGCCTCCTTGGGCCCCACGGTGAAGAAGGTGATGAGGTGAAGCAGTTCATAGCCGGCACGGATGACGCGAGCGAGCCCGGTCTCGTGCAGGCCCATGCTCTCGAGAAACTCGCTGCGCTCGGTCTCGTCCATACCGACCAGATCGGCTTCGATCGCAGCAGAGACGATGACCGCCTGCGCGCCGTCTGCCGCTGCCTTCTCGAACACGCGGGCACTGAAGGCGTTGCCTTCCGCTGCGCTGTCTTCCTCGACATTGCAGACATAGAGCACCGGCTTGGCGGTGAGCAATTGCGCCTGATTGAAAATGCGCGCTTCCTCCTCGTCATTGGGCTGGACGAGACGGGCGGGCTTGCCCTCGCGCAGCAGGTCGAGCGCGCGGCCGAGCACAGCAGCGGCGATCTTGCTCTCCTTGTCGCCACTGGCTGCCTTTTTCTGAAAGGCGGGCACACGCTTTTCGAGGCTTTCAAGGTCGGCCAGCATCAACTCTGTTTCGACCGTCTCGGCGTCGGCAATGGGATCGACGCGATTATCGACATGCTGAATATCGTCATTCTCGAAACAGCGCAGCACATGGACGACCGCGTCCACCTCTCGAATATTGCCGAGAAACTGATTGCCGAGTCCTTCCCCTTTGGAAGCGCCGCGCACGAGACCTGCAATATCGACGAAGGCAAGCTGGGTGGGGATGATCTTCTGACTGCCGGCGATTGCCGCCAGCTTGTCCAGTCGCGCATCAGGCACAGCGACCTGGCCGACATTGGGTTCGATCGTGCAGAAGGGATAATTGGCGGCCTGCGCCGCCTGCGTCTCGGTCAGCGCGTTGAAGAGAGTGGATTTGCCGACATTGGGCAGGCCGACGATTCCGCATTTGAAACCCATGATGCTCAACTCATTCGATGAATTTTGGAAAGCTGATCCGATAGGCGCTCGGCGCAATCAGCGCCAGCCCTGAACAGCGGCAGGCCGGAGAGCAACCCATTTCCTGCGGCGAAGCATGGTGGGCGTTGGTTGCCCAAAGCTTCCCGGGTGATGTGTGCCGCTATGGCTTCCCCTACATGTTTCAGTCGTTTAGATAGCTCGCAATGCTTACGAACCATGATTTTTCAGCTTCGCTGCGGCGCGCGCTTCGTGGCCTTATTCTTGCCGGGCTGCCGTTGGTGGCTGGTTGCGCATCGACCAGTTACCGGCCGGTAAGCGATACGCCGGTGCGGATCGGCAAGCCTTATCAGGTGCGCGGCGTCACTTATGTTCCCGCCGAAAATCCGGCTTATGACGAACTGGGCTATGCAAGCTGGTATGGGAGCGAATCCGGCAATATGACGGCCAATGGCGAGCGTTTCCGCGCCAATGGCATCTCGGCCGCGCATCGGACGCTGCCGCTGCCTACCTATGTGGAGGTGACGGCGCTGGATAGCGGGCGGACTATCCTCGTGCGGATCAACGACCGTGGCCCATTTGCGCGCGGGCGGATCATCGATCTGTCGAAAGGGGCGGCCGCGTTGCTGGGCGTGCGCACGCAGGGCGTGGCGGCGGTCCGTGTCCGCCGGGTCGAGCCGCCGGAGCGGGACCGGGCGAAGCTGCGCGATGGCAAGAGCGCGATCGCGCGCGCCAATGTTCCCGAAGCGACACTGGCCATGTGGCGCGCACGGCTGGCGCAACGATAGCCGGCGAGTGGAGAACGGGAGGTCAGGTCGAGAGCCAGCGGATAACAGGTTTACGGCAGAGGTTTGATTGGCAGGCGGGCGATCTGCCGTTCAATCGACGAGGCGGAGCGCGATCTCGCTCATGAACCGGGCGTCATCGCCCTGTGCCAGCCATGTCGCCTCGGCGGAAAGTGCGCCGAGCATATAGGCGAGCGGTGTCATCTCGTTCTTGCTATAATTGCCCAGCACATAGCCGGTGACGCGATCTCTGTGGCCGGGGTGGCCGATGCCGATCCGCACGCGGCGAAAATCCTGCCCGATATGCGCATCGGTCGAGCGCAGCCCGTTATGCCCGGCCGTGCCGCCGCCGCGCTTCACTTTCACCCGCATAGGGGCAAGATCCAACTCGTCGTGAAACACGGTCACGTCTTGCGGGCGCAGCTTGTAGAAGTCTAGCGCGGCGCGGATGGCGCGGCCGCTCTGGTTCATGAAGGTGAGGGGCTTGAGCAGCAGGATCTTTTCAGAGCCGATCCGGCCCTCGCTTGTGAGGCCCTGAAATTGTCTCTTCCATGGCGAAAAGCCATGATCCTCGGCCATGACGTCCAGCGCCATGAAGCCGACATTGTGGCGGTGGAGCGCATATTGCGGTTCGGGATTGCCAAGGCCAACCCATAGCTGCACGATGCGCTCCTGCCCACGCGAAACGGATTATTCTTCCGTTTCTTCCTCTTCGTCCTTCGTCGTATCGCCTTCGCTCGACTTGAGCGCGGACGGTGCGACGATGGTGGCGATGGTAAAGTCGCGATCGGTAATGACCGATTCCGTGCCCTCGGGCACGGTCACATGGCTGAAATGCACCGCTTCGCCGACATCGAAGCCGGTCATATCAACGATGATCTCATCCGGGATGCGCGCCGCATCGCAGATCATTTCCAGCTCGTGACGCACGACGTTGAGCACACCGCCACGCTTGAGGCCGGGTGCCAGCTCTTCATTGATGAAGCGCACGGGCACATTGACGTTGACCTTGCTGTGTGCGGAGACGCGCAGGAAATCGGCATGCAGCGGCCGCTCTGTCACCGGGTGGAAGGCCACATCCTTGGGCAGGGTGCGGATCTTCTTGCCGCCAACTTCGAGCATGACCACCGAGTTGAGAAAAAAGCCGGTGCCGAGCAGCTTGTTGAGGATCTTCTCCTCGACATGGACCAGCTGTGGCTCTTCATTATTGCCATAAATAACGGCGGGAACGCGGCCCTCGCGGCGGAGAGCGCGGGAGGCTCCCTTGCCTGCCCGATCGCGTGCCTCGGCCGACAGCGTAAGCGTATCGCTCATATGCGTGTCTCCAGAAAGCAGATTGACGTTCGTTCCGCCACGCCTCCAGGGATGACCATGACGGAAGAGCGGCGCGCTTAGCGGCAAACGGGGGGGAATGCAAGGGTAACGGAGAGCTAGCCCGGCGATGATGCCCGACGTGAAACCCCGACGTAAAACAAGGTGCGCTGGAAAGAAAATCGCCGCCGTGCGTTCCTTCTTCGGAGGGGCGGGGCTGTGTCACCATGCCCTTGTTGGCTCCCCGATAGGCTGAAGGAGCAGATAATGAAAAAAATATTCGCAAGCGCGTTGGCCCTGTCGCTGTGCGTGGTCATGGCCGGCTGTGACAGTGTCGGCACCACGGAAGCCAAACGAGACGCGAAGGCGGTAGAGAAATCCTATGAGGCCCAGGCCGATCTGGTGGAAACAGTGGCCAGAAACGCCCCCCGCGATGCCGCGCAGGAAGCGAAAGAGACGGCGGATGCCCTGCGGGACAAGGGCGAGGCGATCAAGGATCACCTCATCACGGAAGCCGAGCAGGTGCAGCGGGATGCGCGAAAGGCAGACTGATCCGTTACTCTGAATGATTTATGGCCCTCAGTCCAACGGCGGGCATGGGTGCATGCCGGAATTGTCGGCCTTGGCAGATCAATCAAGCGCCGCGTGCACCGCCGCTACGAGCCGATTGGTGCGCCAGGGTCTCGGCAGATCCGGTGCGCCGTCAAAAGCGGCGGGCCGGGCGCTTGCCGGATTGGCCGACGTCACCAGAAAAGGGATGCCGTCTGCGCGCAGGCGGCGGGCGACGGGGGCGGAGGACTCCCCTTGCAGATGCGTGTCCAATATGGCGAGCGCGCAGGGATGGCGATCCAGCAGGGCAGTGGCAGACGGGACGTCGCGGGCAGGGCCCATGACCGAAAAACCGGCATTTTCCAGCATGGCGACGAGGCCCAGCCCGATCAGCGCTTCATCCTCCATCACCAGAATCGACTTGCGACGCTGCTGACCACCGGGGCTGGATGTGGCCTCCGCGCTCGCATCGCGGATATGCAGAATCAGCGATGCGGCGATGACCGATCCTTGCCCATCGCGCACTGGCGAAGCCGTCATCGGCGCGGCGGCCATTTTGCCGGCGGCCGTGATGAAGCAGCCGTTGAATTGCCCCGGCGGCCCGCCGTCCCAAATGGCGGAAAGTTTGCGCGCCAGGGCCGGACGATGGCCATGCGGGATGATCCGGTCCAGAGGCCGTCCGACCATTTGTGGCATGGAATAACCGCAAAAGCGCGAGGCCGCATCGTTCCAGCAGAGCACTATGCCGTGTGGCTCGACGCCAATGATCGGCACGGCCGCATCGCGGATCATCGCGATCGTCAACGCGCCGCCATTATGCAGGGCGGCATCGAGGAACGGATCATCGTCGAACGTCATCAGGGGCCTCGCAAGCTGCCCCCTTGCACAGCGATGAATGCACCGGATGGACTGCGATGACAAACCGAACCCGTCAAGCTGTTCTGCCACTGCGCCCAGTATCGCATGGCAGCCCCCGAGGGCTATTGCAGCCGCTCGACCTGCCAGCCGAGGGCGGTCAGCCGGGCCTGCACGCTTTGTGTGCCAATCAGATGCCCGGCGCCAACGGCAACGAAAATCACGCCCGGTCGCGTGCGCAGCCGATGGTCGATCAGCGCGCTCCATTGCTGGTTACGTGCCACGACGAGGACGTTCCACAAATTGGGCGCACGCGCGAACGGATCCAGAAATTGCCGCTGGAGGTCGGCGATGTCGCCACTCGCCCAGGCATTATAGAGGGTGCGATAGAGATGCGCTGCGTCGTTCGCTTCCCGCACGGCTTGCGTGAGCAGCAGCCGCTGGTCAGTCTCCGGCAACGTATCGAACAGGCCAAGCTGCCCCGCGATGGTTTCCAGGCCCTCGACCGGCTTTCCAGCCTTGGCGAACATGGCGCTCAGCACGGCTTCGCCGGCATTCCGGGACGAAAGAGAGAGGGCGGATGAGGCGGCGGCATTGATAAGCAGCGCTGCGGCCCAACTCTCATAGCGCGCTAAATGACGCAACTCGGCGGGGTATCGCTGTTCCAGACGGGAGAACCGGCTGGCATCCGCTGCATCGAGACGAGCGGTAATGGCGGGCAGGTCCTGCGATCGCCCGAGCCGCTCGAAAGTTGCGCGGCTGCGCCGTTCTGTCTCAAGGTCAGTGACTTCTAGCAGCAACAGGTCGCTGCGTTCCGCCGCGCGTGCGATGGCGGGCGACAACCAGCGCTCGTTGCGCGGCACAGCATGGATGGTGCCAAAGAGATAGGCTTCACGGCCGCCTTGCCAGACGCGCCACAAAGCAGGGCGCGCCGTCACTCCGGCATCGGCGGCGCGATGGCCGATCCACCAGCCGAGCACGACCATGGCGCTCAGCAGCGCAAGCATAGCGAGGATGAAGCGGGGCTGCCGGACGGACGGTAGCCAGACCGAGTGGCGCCACATTGAGCGAGAACGGGTTTTCACGGCTTAATCTTGCGGAACCCGAGAGGTTTCGATGCCGCGCTGCCTGAGCATATGCTGGACACTGTCATCCCCCGCCAGATGCCCTGCACCAACGGCGATGAAGACCGTGCCTGGCTGTTCGAGCCGGGTCGCGATCCAGTCGGCCCAGCGGGCGTTGCGATCGGTGAGCAGCAATTTGCGCAGATCACTATTGCTATCGACCGACTCGTTCATCAGCATGGCGAGATGATCCGGCTCGCCCGAACCCCATGCCGCGATCATCCGGGCGATGGTTTGCGGAAGGGCAGGCAGTTCCTCAACGGTCTGGCCAAGCAGCGCAAGTTGGAGGTCATGTGGCAGGCTATCGAAAAAGCCGAGCTGTTCCGCCATTGTTTCCAGCCCGATCAGCGTCTTGCCGGCCGCTATCGCTTCTGCCTTGATAGCGCGATCCACGCCGCTGGCGGCGCTATAGCCCAGCTTTTCCACCACGAGGACGGGGAGCGTCATCGCCGCCACCCATGGTTTCACATGATCGAACAGGATTGCGGGTGCACCATTGTCGGCCATGGCGGCCAGCAACTTCTCGCCCTGTTCTTTCGGCAACTGGCTGGAAAGTGGCGTGCTGTTCGGGGCCACATCGCGCGCCATGAGGAAGTTCTGCATCTGGGCGCCACCTTCATCCACCACTTCCAGCACGACGTCCTGCGCCGCATCGAACGCCCGGCGCACCGGTCCGTCGAACCACAGGATTTCCTGCCGGAGCAGATGGATAGTACCGAACAGATAAATGGTCGTGTCGGCCCTCTCGACCCTCCATAAGGCAGGATGTGCCTGGACGAATGCCGGCGCGGCCTGTTCAACGGGCGGATGAAGGATCGCTTCGACAGCGGGCGCGGCGAAGGCGGGGAACATGGGGGCAAAAGCCAGCGCGAGGCCTAAAATCAAGGATTTGCAGCGTCTCATATCGTTCCCGTACCTCTCTGTCCGGCGTTGACCTGCATTGCGGACTTGGCAGCGTGGCGCAAGCCCCGGCCGGGTGCAACTTGACCGCGCTCCCCCCATGCGCCAAAGCGCGGCCGTTCGCCGGGCATGGCATCGACGGGCCAAATGATCCACTGGAATGGCTGGGACATGCAGGATAACGCATCGACACCGCTGAGCTTTCAGCAACTCATTCTGAAACTGCATGATTATTGGGCGGCGCAGGGTTGCGTGATTCTCCAGCCTTTCGACATGCGCGTGGGCGCCGGCACGTTCCATCCCGCGACGACGCTACGTAGCCTTGGTCCTGACCCGTGGAACTGCGCCTATGTGCAGCCCTCACGCCGGCCGACAGACGGGCGCTATGGCGAGAATCCCAACCGCCTTCAGCATTATTACCAATATCAGGTCATCATGAAGCCGAGTCCGCCGGACTTGCAGGAGTTGTATCTGGGCAGCCTCGCGGCGATCGGCATCGACCCGCTGGTGCATGATATCCGCTTTGTCGAGGATGACTGGGAAAGCCCCACGCTTGGCGCGTGGGGGCTGGGTTGGGAAGTGTGGTGCGATGGCATGGAGGTCACCCAGTTCACCTATTTCCAGCAAATGGGCGGCTATGACTGCAAGCCGGTGACAGGCGAACTGACCTATGGGCTGGAACGCCTCGCCATGTATATTCAGGGCAAGGACAGCGTTTACGATCTCGTTTTCAACGATGCGGCGGGTGATCGGCCGGCGGTGACCTATGGCGATGTGTTCCTTGAGAATGAGCGCCAGCTTTCCAAATGGAATTTCGAGGTGGCCGATACCGACAAGCTGTTCCGCTGGTTTCGGGATGCCGAGGCGGAAGGGCAGGCGAGCATTGCCGCCGGGGTGCCGCTGGCTGCATATGAGCAGGCGATTGAGGCGAGCCACATCTTCAATCTTTTGCAGGCGCGCGGGGTCATCAGCGTGCAGGAGCGGGCCAGCTATATGGGCCGCGTGCGCGATCTCGCCAAAGGCAGTTGCGAGGCGTGGATGGCGCATAATGGATGGTCGGCATGAGCGTAGACTTTCTCCTCGAACTGCGCTGCGAGGAAATCCCGGCGCGCATGCAGGCCAAGGCGAGTGAGGATCTGGCGCGGCTGTTCACCGAGGCGCTGGGCGAAGCGGGCCTGAGGGGCACGCGATTGACCAGCTATGTGACGCCGCGTCGGCTGGCGCTGATCGTGCACGATCTCCCGTTGGCGACGCAGGCCGTCAATGAGGAATATAAGGGCCCACGCACATCGGCTCCACCGCAGGCGCTGGAGGGCTTTCTGCGCAAGACCGGCCTCACGCAGGACCAGCTTGAGGATCGGGGCGGCGTGTGGTTCGCGCTGGTGGAAAAGCCCGGCCGCGCGACGACTGACGTGCTGGCCGAGGCCGTCCCCGCGATCATCCGGGCTTTCCCCTGGCCCAAATCGATGCGCTGGGGCAAAGCCAGCCAGTCGACCGAAAGCCTACGCTGGGTGCGGCCGTTGCAGGGTATCGTTGCACTGCTGGGTGACGACGTGGTGCCCATGGCCATAGCAGGGATCGAGTCCGGACGGGTCACCGTTGGCCATCGCTTCCATGCGCATGGTCCGATCGCGATCGGCAGCGCCGCCAGCTATGCCGGGCAGTTACGCGCGGCCCATGTCATCGTTGATCAGGATGAGCGCAAAGCGACCATTGCGAGCCGCGCCGAGGCGCTGGCGCGCGAAGCGGGGCTGGAACTGATCCCCGATGTCGGCCTCGTCGCAGAAAATGCCGGCCTTACCGAATGGCCGGTGCCGCTGCTCGGGCGGTTCGACCCGGCGTTTCTTGAAGTGCCGTCGGAGGTCATCCAGCTCACCCTGCGCGTCAATCAGAAATATTTCGTGCTGCGCGATAAAGCCGGTGCGCTGGCCAATGCCTTCATCTGCACCGCGAATATCGATGCGACGGATGGCGGCAATGCGATTGTCGCAGGCAATGGCAAAGTGCTGGCGGCGCGCCTTTCCGATGCCCGCTTCTTCTGGGAGCAGGACAAAAAAACGTCGCTTGCCGAACATGCGGCGAAGCTGGCGCGGATTACCTTCCACGAGAAGCTCGGTACGGTCGCTGACAAGGTGGAGCGGGTTGCGAAGCTGGCGCGGTGGCTGGCGGAGCAAGGCATCGTCAACGGTGCCGACCCGGCGCTGGTCGAGCAGGCCGCGCGCCTCGCCAAGGCCGATCTTGTGACCGAAATGGTCGGTGAGTTCCCCGAGCTTCAGGGCCTGATGGGCGGCTATTATGCTCGTGCGGAAGGTCAGCCGGACATCGTGGCCGACGCAATCCGCGATCATTATAAGCCGGTGGGGCAGGGCGATGATGTGCCGACCGCACCGGCAACCGTAGCGGTGTCGCTGGCGGACAAGCTGGACAGTCTGTTCCAGTTCTTTGCCATTGATGAGAAGCCAACCGGTTCGCGCGATCCCTTTGCGCTTCGCCGGGCGGCTCTTGGTGCGATCCTGCTGATCGAGCGAAATGGCCTGCGCGCGCCGCTGCTGGATATATTGGCGCAGCTTACGAGGGCGGGTGAAGCGCCCGCTGCGGACGGGCAGGTCAGAACAGCCATTCTCGACTTCGTCGCTGATCGCTTGAAGGTGCAGCAGCGGGAAGCCGGAGTCCGTCACGATCTTATCGACGCGGTGTTCGCGCTGGGCGGGGAGGATGATCTCGTCCGCCTGCTTGCACGGGTGAAGGCGCTGCAACATTTCATCGGCACGGAGGATGGCGCCAATCTGCTCGCGGGTTACAAGCGCGCCGCTAATATCCTCAAGAAGGAACGGCCAGAGACTGGTAAATCGGCTAGCGCCGTGGGTGAGGAGGATCCGGGCGCCGCGCTGACTGATCCTGATATTGCCGACGCGATCCGTGAACATGATGCTCTGCCACCCACCTATGCGCCGGAACCGGCGGAAGCGGCGCTTATGGCGGCGCTCGATTCGGCAGCTCCGCATGCCGCGGCCGCCGTCGCGGCAGAGGATTTTGAAGGTGCCATGGCTGCGCTTGCGACATTGCGTGGGCCGATTGACGGCTTTTTCGATGCCGTGACGGTCAACGATCCCGATCTTGCAAAGCGGGATTCACGGTTAAACCTGTTGACCCATATTTGTGCTGCGGTGCACAAAGTTGCAGATTTTTCGAAGATTGAGGGTTAGGGCGGGATAACGACAAAAGGTGCCCCAGACCTGTCGGGAGTATGTTCGGTCGCGCGAGCGGAAGGAGCGCAAGTGGCAACGGTCATGACGAAATATGTCTATCGTTTCGGCGGTGGTGTGGATGATGGCGGCAAGGGGGACAGGAACCTCCTTGGCGGCAAGGGCGCCAATCTGGATGGCATGGCGGCCATTGGCCTGCCGGTTCCCCCCGGCTTTACGATCACGACCGAGATGTGCACCCGCTATTATACGGAAGGCCAGACCTATCCGGACAGCGTGCGCCAGGAAGTCGCGGACGGCATCGCCCATATCGAGGCGGTGACGGGCAAGCGCTTCGGCAACACGGCCGATCCGCTGCTGGTTTCGGTGCGTTCGGGCGCGCGCGTCTCCATGCCGGGCATGATGGACACCGTGCTCAACCTTGGCCTCAATGACGAGACGGTTGCGGGGCTGGCTGCGGTTTCCGGCGACGCGCGTTTCGCGTGGGACAGCTATCGCCGCTTCATCCAGATGTATTCCGACGTGGTGCTGGAGCTGGACCATGGCAAGTTCGAGGAAGCCCTCGAAATCGCCAAGGAAGATAAGGGCGCCTATCTCGATACCGAGCTGACCGCCGAGGACTGGCAGGCGCTTGTCGGGGAATATAAAAGGCTGGTCGAGCAGCTATGGGGCAAGCCCTTCCCGCAGGATGTGCATGAGCAGCTGTGGGGTGCGATCGGCGCGGTGTTCGGCAGCTGGCAGGCAGAGCGCGCCAAAGTCTATCGGCGGCTCAACAACATTCCGGGCGACTGGGGCACGGCGGTCAATGTGCAGGCCATGGTGTTCGGCAATATGGGCGAGACCTCGGCGACCGGCGTGGCGTTCACGCGCGATCCGGCGACCGGCGAGAATGCCTATTATGGCGAATATCTCATCAATGCACAGGGCGAGGACGTCGTCGCCGGCATTCGCACGCCGCAATATCTGACCAGGGCCGCGCGCGAGAGGGCCGGGGCGAAGCCGCTCAGCATGGAAGAGGCGATGCCGGAGACCTATGCCGAACTGGCGAACGTCTTCCAGATACTCGAAACGCATTATCGCGACATGCAGGATATCGAGTTCACCGTGCAGCAGGGCAAGCTCTGGATGCTCCAGACCCGTTCGGGCAAGCGCACCGCCAAGGCCGCGCTCAAGATCGCGGTGGATATGGCGCAAGAGGGGCTGATCAGCGAGCAAGAGGCGGTCGCCCGTGTCGATCCGGGTGCACTTGACCAGCTGCTGCATCCGACGCTCGACCCCAAGGCGGCGCGCGATGTGCTGACCAAGGGTCTGCCCGCGTCGCCGGGGGCCGCGTCCGGCCAGATCGTGTTCGATGCGGAAAGCGCCGAGCGGCTGAGCGAACTCGGCGAGGCAGTGATCCTCGTGCGGATCGAGACCAGTCCGGAGGATATTCACGGCATGCATGCGGCGCGCGGCATCCTGACGGCGCGCGGCGGCATGACCTCCCACGCGGCGGTAGTCGCGCGCGGTATGGGGCGTCCGTGCGTCTCCGGTGCGGGTACGTTAGCCATCGATGCTGCGACGCGCTCCATGCGGGTGGGTGGGCGCACGCTCAACGAAGGCGACATCATCACCATCGATGGCGCGAGTGGCGAGGTGATGGCCGGACAGGTGCCGACGGTGCAACCCGAACTGGCCGGCGATTTCGGCACGCTGATGGTCTGGGCGGACAAGGTGCGCCGCCTCAAGGTGCGCGCCAATGCCGAAACGCCGCAGGACTGCAGGACTGCGCGCGAGTTCGGCGCGGAGGGCGTGGGCCTGTGCCGCACCGAACATATGTTCTTCGATGCAGACCGGATCACGGCCGTGCGTCAGATGATTCTGGCGGACAGCGAGACGGAGCGGCGCGCGGCGCTGGCCAAGCTGCTGCCCGCACAGCGCGCAGATTTCACGGCGTTGTTCACGGAGATGGCGGGACTGCCGGTCACTATCCGTCTGCTCGATCCGCCGCTGCACGAGTTCCTGCCCCATGGCGATGGCGAGTTTGCCGAAGTGGCGGAAGCGGCCGGCGTCTCTGTCGACCTGCTCAAGCGCCGCGCGGCGGAGTTGCACGAGTTCAACCCGATGCTTGGCCATCGCGGTTGCCGCCTCGGCATCACCTATCCCGAAATCTACGAGATGCAGGCGCGCGCCATCTTTGAGGCGGCGCTGGATGTGGCCAAGACGAGCGGCGAGGCGCCAATCCCCGAGGTCATGATCCCGCTGGTTGCTACAAGGCGCGAGCTGGAACTGATGAAGGATTTGGTGGACCAGACGGCACAGGCCGTGTTTGCAGAGCGCGGGACGCAGATTGCCTATCTGGTCGGCACGATGATCGAACTGCCGCGCGCGGCGCTCAAGGCTGGCGAGATTGCGGAGGTCGGCGAGTTTTTCTCGTTCGGCACCAATGATCTGACGCAAACGACGCTGGGCGTGAGCCGCGACGATGCCGGTCGGTTCCTCACCCAATATGTCGACAAGGGCATTTTCGCGCGCGATCCGTTCGTCAGCCTGGATATCGAGGGTGTCGGCGAGTTGATCGAGATCGCTGTGCAGCGGGGCAGGGCGACGCGGCCGGGAATCAAGCTCGGCATTTGCGGCGAACATGGCGGCGATCCGGCGAGTATCGCCTTCTGCGAGCAGGCCGGTCTCGATTATGTCAGCGCCTCTCCCTACCGCGTTCCGATCGCTCGTCTGGCGGCGGCGCAGGCAGCGCTCGGCAAGAAGGGGTAAATAGAAGAAAAAAGGGAAAAAGGGGGTTGCCAGCCGAGGCGCCCCCGACTATCTGCGCGTCTCCCAAGGCGTCGTGGACGACGCCCTGAAATTGGTATGCGCCCGTAGCTCAGCTGGATAGAGCATCAGACTACGAATCTGAGGGTCGGACGTTCGAATCGTTCCGGGCGCGCCAATTTTTCTAAGCAAAAACAAGCACTTAGCGGTAGGTCTAGTACCTGCCGGGCGGTGCTGGTTTTTCTGTGCTAGCACTATACTAGCCGCGCAGCCCCTTGAGCGCGGAGATCCGCCGAATCAGCGCTCATAGCAACGCCCCGCACCGCGAGGGTGCAGGGCGTTGGCAGCGTCAGGCGGGAGGAAACCCCGTCCCCGCTGCTGGCCCCGATGTTATGGCTCGGGGGTCGGTGGCCTTAACCCCGGCGCGGCGAGCAAGAAGGAACTCCCGCGCTAACTGAATCGGTCCTCGTCTCCCCTGCATCCGTCCGCACCGCTGCACAGCCGCAGGCGCAGCACGTCCTCCGAGAAGAATGGACGGCGGCACTTGAGGCAGCGGTGCCAGCCTACCTTCCTGACCACACGCCCCGGATGGTCCGCGTCCGTTACCGGCTCCCGACGCACACAACCGTCGAAGGGCCAAGCGTCCGGCTCGATGATACCAATGGCGGCAGCTTGTCCCTTCATGCGGAGCGGCACATAGGGACCGCCCGACGGTGCAGGCTTGGATGGCTTTGGGACTGGCGACGGTAGCGGCTGATGGTCCCGCTCGCGCCATGCTACCAGCCACGCGGGCGCACCGTCAGCGTGCATTCCATACCCCTTCGGTTTCCCAAGCCCGCAGGGCAGCGACAAGCTCAACCATGTCGTCAGCGCCCAGCGCTCCGCTCTCAACGCCGGGCAGAACCTCCTGCTCAACCCATGCGTCAAACGACCCGAACCATTGCACGAATGGCGATGGCGTCGGCTTCTCCGCATCCTCCAACCGCGCCATCCGCTTCTGCAATGCCCGGATGCCCGCCATTGTGGTTATCGCAGTCCGAAGCGCTGGCGCAGGTCGAAAGGCAGGTCAGGCACACCGGGCCGAACGGGTAGCGGTTCAGGAACCGGCGGTGCAACGGGTTCGGGCATGACCACAGGCGCGGGCAACTCGGCAGACCCGCGCCCCATGCCCGCCAGCATGGCATTGATGACCGGCGCGGCACGCTTGAGGTTTTCCAGTTCGATATGGAACAGCGCCGCATCAATCGCCATCTGGTCCTGCATGGCAGCGAAGTGGCGCGGTGCCAGCATGGCGCGAATCTCCGCCTGCTGTTCGCGTTCCATCCGGCGGCGCTCCGCCAGCGAAATATCAGCTTTCATATGTCACCTTGAGTTGCCGCAGGACGTCGAACATGTCCGCGCGGATTTCCGGGTCGTCGCAGTCGCGCATGACCTCGCAGCATGTGGTCACTACGACCCGCCGCATCTCGCCGCGCTCCTGATCGGTCATGCGCTGGATTGTGGCGCGCATGGGGTCGAACCTGCCGGTGAGCAGAATATCGCGGTGATTGAGTGGCACGACATGGATGGGATAGGCCATCTGGTCCGCCATGCTGACCGCCCAATCCACCGCTTCCTGATATTCGCTGATGGGCTGGTAAGGCAGGTGGCGCACTGTCAGCCTGCCCGGTTCGTCACCGGGAACGGTCAGCGAGACGCGGACGAACACGTCCTCCGGTTCGGGCTGCTCCGTGATGACCACATTGCGGGTTGTCTGAATTCTCATGCCGGTGCCCCTATGATGGGATTTTCAATGTCGCCGGTCGCATCCGGCCCCTTCGCAAACGACGCTAATTTTGCTGTTTGCACGTTCACCCTTGCTTCTCCTCAAGAGCGGCGATCCGGGCCTCCAGCTCCTCGCTGGCGCGCACGTCCGCGAGCGATTTGATGCTGTCGATGATGAGCCGTCCGACATCGGGCGCGACCGCCCCAGCGGCAACGGCGTCCAGCACCTGGGCAACCTGATCGCTGATCGGTGCGGTGGCATCGAACTCGAAGTTCACCTTCTCGGCCTGCGCCTTGATGCTGGGCAGGCACTTGGCGAGAACGATGCTGGCCGCATTCGTGTCGCCCTCCAACGCTTTGCCCACCAGCACCGCCACAATCGCCCTCATCTCAACCAACATTTGCTCGGTGGCCAGCAAGCGCCGATCCGGTCGGCCCGGTGGACGCCCGCGGGGGTTGCCGCTTTCACCGGGCTTCCACTGGCCGGGGTTCCCGCTGGTCGCCTCTACCGGCAATGGCGGGGGCGCGGGTTTCCAGTCCGTCCCCCAAGGCGGTGCAATCGTATCGGTCATTGGATGCCTCGGACTGTTTAGAACAGGGATCAGACGACGAACGACTTTTCAGCCGCCGCCTTTGCTGCACGAAGTTGCTGCACTTTTGCTTGTTTCGCCCCGACCCCCTTCTCCATCTCCTTGAAGATGAGGCCGCCGCGCTCCCCGAGCAGTTCAAGTCCGGCCTTCGCCGCTCGCAGTTGCTTCGCCTTCCTTGGTTCGGCCTTCTCGTGATAAACGCGCAAGAGCGCGGTGTGCATCTCGGGCATCAGGCCGGTCAGGTAGGCGGGGCCGCCCAACACGGCTCCCACCGTTCGCTCGTCGCCCGCGTCAATCGCCTTCTGGACGAACGACATGCGTTCGCCCGGCGGCAGTCCCTTCACGTAACTGCGAATCTCAGCAGCCATGCCGCCCACACCCTTGCCCTCAAGGGGCTGAGACAGTTCCCGTTCCAGCCCCTCAATCACGCGGGCCAGGTTCGCGGTGGCGCTATCGAACTTCTTGGTCAGATTGCCGGTCAGCTTATCCGCGAAGTTCTGCGTTTCGATAAGCGCCGCCGCCTCGTTCCATGCCGGGTTCGTCTTGCTGGCCTCGCGGGCATCATGGACGCGCCCGACCCCGATATAGGCTTCCGTCAATGCGGCTTCGGCTCCGGCAAGAATGCTGGCGGTGTCGTCGTCGTATTCGTCAATCGCCCGCACAGTGTCAGGATGAAAAGACGGGGTGACGCGAGTGTCAATTTCATCGGCCATTTATCGAACTCCAATGTCGGATGCGGCTATTATTGGGCTAGAGCGTAGGGAGGCCGTGCGAAGGTCCGCAACCTGTTTTTGTTATTTAACAGTAACTTAGGTCCGTTCGGGCGTGACGGGCTGCAAAAGTGCATATTTGTGGTTCGGCGATTTGCGGGTGATGACCACACCGGCGCGGGCCGCTACGGGGCCGCTACAGCCCCGGCAGCGCATTGCCGCCACCTTAGCGAGGGTAAGCGCGGTTTCGTGCCCCAGCGCCCGGCGCTGCTGCCCCAGCGCGGCGGCTACTGGCCGCATATAGTGACCACATAGAATCTATAACGAATCTATCTTGAATCTATATAGAGTCCATGACATACCGAGTCGCAGAAAGGAGATCGATATGTCCAATGACGCCCTGATCGTGTTCACCGCCAAGTCCACCGAGCTTATCCATCAGCAGGGAGGAACCTCGTCCTGGGTCCTCAGCCCTGCAAGTATGCGGGGCGTGCGATATGTCGTTTGCACCCGGAACAGCGGCCGAGAACTGGATGAAGAAGATGGCCCCCGCACCGAAGCGCATGGTGAGGCATTTCTCGTCGGCAAGGTGTCAGGGTTGAAGCAGGCAGAGGGGAGGAACAACCGGAAGCGCTATACGGTCCAGATGAGCGAATATGCCCGCGTCTCGGTCCCCGATTTCTGGACCCATGACCGCAACCCGACGCGCTACACCGACACCGGCAGCTTGCGGGAGCGCGGCATTGACGTGGACAAGCTGGACTGGCTTCCAATGCCCGACGCCGATGGCGTCATTGGGGTGATGCCCAGCGCCCCGGAAGCGCCCGCTCCGTCCACGGAGGCGGGACTGACCATTGCCGAAGCCAAGCGCGGCTTGTCGGTCAAGTTCGGTGTCACCGAAGATGCCATTCAGATCGTCATTAACGGGTGAGCGCTGCTATCGTAGCCAATCGTAGCAGGAGCGTAGCAGCCGCTTTGCTACGATTCCTAACCACAAAAAGCACGCATTTGTGCGGGGTTGCGGGTTCGAGGCCGGGAATCGTAGCAAAATAGCAGCCCCCAGCGCGTTTGCCGGGAAAGGGGTAGTTCTGTTCCAGTAATATAAAGAATATTACTGAAATTACCCCTTTGTCGCTACGCTACGGTTGCTACGGCCCCCGCGCACGCACCCGCTGCTACGGCTACGATTGCTACGATTCCCCAAAACCCTAGCTTTCCTGCGGGTTTGGGGTTGCTACGATTGTAGCAAAACCCCCGAAAACCGGCTGCTACGATTGGCTACGATTCCGGCTCTGCATGTGGTCAACTATATTCCGCGATCACTTGCGGAGCGATGACGACCAGCTTGCTCTTGCTATGCAGCATCGGCAGCACGCGAATGCGCCCGTGGTCCCGCAGAAGTTCAAGGGCGTCTTCGAGACGCCTTTTATCCCGGACCGGACCCGGCCCACTCTGACGAATGGTATTGACCTTCATCTGCCATGCCTGCTTCTCCCAGCCCGCCTCTTTGTATTTCTGGACGAGCCACGCTTCCAGTAGTTCAGCATTGCGCATCTCTTCGGTAGCCTCCGCCTGCCGCCCAAAGCGCACTGCCTCGTTCAAATACCAGCGCATGAGCGCGCAGGCGTCGGCCATAGTCTTCCGGTCGATGAACTTGTGGTTAGGCAAGGTGAAGACGTGCAGGCAGCAAGCGATGCGGGCAGCGTTCTCAGCCGCCTTACTCGCGACATCCCGGATTCCCGAATAAATGCTGTCCCCGCCAAGATACTCCTCAACTTCATTGTAGAAGTTGACCCAGACGGACTGGGCATTTTCATCAAAGCTGATGTGGTCAGTAATCAGCCTTCCCAAATTATCCTTCGCAGCGACGGAGCGCAGGAGGAGGGTCACGCGCTGATGAAAGTCATCCAGCCCTGGCATAGGCGGCGGCTCTCTATAGAACCGCGTTCCCTGCGTAGTGGCTGGGTGACAGAACAAAAAGCGCGCCAAGAAGCCAATGCCACGCGCCATGCCGTCATTCTGGTTGAGAAATTTCTGCATGAGGTGCGGCTGGACCATCAACCCCATTGTGACGCGCACGCTTGGGATGTTCGTCTCGCCTCGTTTCACGCGGCCCTCCACGATGGGTCCGCCATCCCAAAGAGCGTTCGCCTGAGCCATATGGCGTTGCACCTGTTCGGGCTTCATTGCGTGACCGCCAAAAATAATCCCCGCCTCCGAACAGATGACAGCGGCAATGGGGTATTCACTGAGATGCATGAGCAGTGCCTCGGATGTGTCGTCAATACGGAGCATCCTAGGCGTTGGACCCGGCTTCTCTGGCGCATCACCCCGTTCACCATCCTGCCTATTCCACGCATCCCATTCCTTTTGGTATTCAGCGTCCAACCGCTTCTTCTCTTGCAGTTGCTTTGCTTCCCAGTCGCGGATGGGCTGCATGAACAAGCTATCGACGCTGCTCTTTCGCTCTCCGCTTTCTGCCACTGTGAGGAGAAACAGCGAAGCGGGACCGTGCAGCCTGCTATTCCTGCTGACGCTGAAATACGTCTGAATCACCGCAGACACTGCTGACAGAGCGCAGCCAGCGACCAGTGCCACCGGCGCTTGCGTATAGTCAGCGACCTCCCGCACAGCCTGCCCGATGATACCGGGAGACGATCAACGGGGTAGTCATTGGGCTGGTCGCTTTGACGGAGCGGCTTGGGGTCCCAGCCTGCATTGCGCATGGCATCCGCGTGTGCGGCATCAGACAGGTCAGCCATGACGTACCTCCCTGCCGGTGGGGGCGGTAGGGGATTTTCGCCCATTCGCATCTACATCGGGCCGATTTTTACGCGGCGCGCAATATTTCGCAAAAAGTTCGGGGCATGTTGATGTTTGCGACCTATCGCCGCTTTCGGTTATGTTTGTGCTAGTCACAATGATACTCCAGAGGCAGGGGTCGCGCCCTGCCTCTATTCTTGAATGGGATCAGGCGGCTTCGCTCGTGCTGTGACGAGCGCCGGAAGCGAGCCAGCGCAGAACGTCGAGTTCGGCATACCAAACGCGGCGCGTGCCGGGCGGGCTGAAATAGCGCGGCCCGTCGCCGCGGAACCTCATCTGCTCCATCGTGCCCGGATGAACTTGGAGAATTGCAGCCGCCTCGCGGCTGTCCAAGGGACGCCCCTTGGGCGTATAACCGAACAATTCGCAAAGCTGCTCGAAGGACATTTCTGACATTGCAGGGGACTCCCGCAAGAATGGTGCGAGCGAATCCCAGCTTAGCAACGGGGTGGCGACCTTATCTCAGATAAAGCCGCCACAAGTTATTATTAGCACAAATAAAGTGCGAATACTTTGATAAAATTAAGAGAAGTATTGGTCCAGAGCCTCATAGGCTTCAACGCAACTCTCATCGTGCCAATAAACGACCGAACCTTCATGCAAGCCAATATTGATCTGGCCGGTGGCTACAAGATGCGCAAGGCACTCTTGAACTTCGATATGCTTGAGAGCGCTTGCGAGTCGTTCTTCAATCGTCATGTTTCCAAGTCCTATTGGACCTGTCCGCCAGACATTAAAATAGCGGCGGATCAGGGCGTGTTTTGCACCGTGATCGCCGCTCTGTTGAGCTATTCGTGACACCGCTGCCGCGATGCCAATCGGTCCCTATGACGGGTGGCTTCCCTTACTCGATAACTCACCTCTCTCGATGGAGTCGAGTCGAATTTTTTGAATCTCTAAGCCGAGGTGGGGGCGATTTGAGGGTATCGGCCTGATCGACCGATTTTGCCCGAATGGTGAGATTTTGGCTGGCGGGTCGACCTTCGCTGTAAGGCCCCGTGGGGCGCGATCGCCACCCTGCCGCCCCTTACCCGGCGGCGCGCTGCTGCCGCCCCTGTAGCCCCGGCGCAGCAGCGAAATGCGCTGCATCACGCTCGCTGCGGCAGCGTCACCACGTTGCCACCCTCGGCCTTCGCCTGCGCAATTAGCCCTTCGCGCTCGATCCAATCGCCAATCGCCTGAACCTCCGGGTGGAAATCCTTCAAATCGGAAGTGGCGAGGTAGTGGCGGGCGGTGATCCCGGTAGGAACGTGATTCGTCAGAAGCTCCAGCTTCGCCAGATCGAGGCGACACGCCTTCACGCCCAGCGTGACGAATGTGCGGCGAAGGTCGTGAGCGGCGATGCGGAAGGTTGGATCATCGCTGACGATCTTGGTGATGCGCTCCAACGGTGCGCGCGTGTCCATCACATGTCCCGACTTACCGCGCGACGGGAAGCAATAGCGGCTGGCGTCCTTATCGCCGTCAGCGGGCTTGCGGGATTTGAGCAGCGCGACCGCCTGACTGCTCAATGGGAGCCAGACCGGGTTCTTGTTCTTCGGGTCGGGGAGGTGCCACCAGCAATTTGTCGGGTCGTTATCGTCGATGTTCACGCGGTCCCATGTCAGCATCGCGCCCTCGTTGCGGCGCGCTCCGGTGAGCATCAGGAACATCACAAGGTCGATACCGGCTTGTTTGTCGGCGTCCTGCGGATTGACTTCCTCGCGCTGTTGCGCGGCGATCAGGTTCGCCCGTGCTGTGGTCAACATATGCCAGACCTCGCCAACCTTGCGGCGATCAACGTGGCGGGTCCGCTCTTTTGGCTTGTTCCGCTTCCACTCGGTCTTGAACGTATCGACGGGGTTGGAGGTAATAAGCGGTGTTCCGTCCAGCTTCTTATAGTTCTCGCGCACAAAGTTTATCAGGGTGCGGAGCGTAATCATGGAAATACGCGCTTGTGTCGGTGCGCCCTTCTTACCGCGAAGACCCTTATAATACATCTCGTCGTAACGCTTGCGGCACATCTCCGGCGTGATGGAGACGATAGGCTTATCCTTCCAAGCCTCGAATACTTGTTCAATGTGGCGATCCATTTCCGCCTTGCTGCTCTCCTTCAGCATACCCGGACGCGCAAAGTAGGCGTCTGCAACCTGGCGCAGCGTCACCTTCTGCATGTCATCTTGCTTCTTGGTGTCGCGCGGGTCGATCCCGTCACGCATTTGCTGCAAGATGCTTTGCGCCTTCGCGCGTGCCTGCTCGACCGTGAACAGCCCGTAACGCCCAATGGTGACGATCACCGCCTTACCGTGGACGCGTCCCATAGCAACGAAGCTGCGAACCCCGTTGGCGGTCACGCGCAACCCAAATCCGGGCAACTCGTCCCAATGAACCTCGTGGCCCGAGGCGGGCTTTTGAACCTTGTCAACGAACGTCTTTGTGAGCTTCGCCATCACCTGCTCCTTTTCACCGTGCTAGCATTATACTAGCAAGCTACGAGCAGCAACGATAAAGCTGCAACAAACTGCAAATCACCTAAACTGCTGATATTTCAATGAAGAATATGCTAGCATAAGGTGCCATAAACTAGCCAGGGAAGGGTTTTAGCAAACTACGAATCTGAGGGTCGGACGTTCGCATCGTTCCGGGCGCGCCATTTGACAAATCGCTTAACGATAATAGCATTTTCCTCGCGACGGCCTACGATCGAGCACAACGTTTTTCGGGATGCTCATTTTTCACCGGCTCTGATCCTGCATTCCGACGGGCCGGTCTTATGGTTTGCCTACTTGCCTTGTCTCGTACGGAAAGTGTGGCAAAAGGACGCCATGTCTCGATCGTCCATTTCGCGCGCCACTCGGCCGCTCGCCGCTTTAACCGCTCTGCTTCTTGCTGCCACGGGTTTGCCGGCCGCAGCCCAGTCTGGCAGCGGCGCACCGCCATCCAGTGTCGGTGCGACAACGGAAGCGGGATTTACCGCCTATTTGCAGGGGTTGCGCGCCAAGGCCCGCGGGCAGGGCGTAAGTGACGCGACCTTCGACCGCGCTATTGCCGGGCTCACATTCAACCCGCGCGTTGCCGCGCTCGATCGTGCCAATCAGCCGACGGCAGCCGATGCGCCGATCCCGGATTTCGAGCCATATCGGCTGCGTCATGTCGATGCGGCGCGTATCAATGGCGGGCGAACAGTCTATCGCACCAATCGCCCCCTGCTGAGCGGTATTGAACGGGAGACCGGGGTACCCGAGGAGATTATGGTCGCGATTTTCGGCCATGAGACAAATTATGGACGGGTGGTGGGCGATTTCGATCTGCTTCGCTCACTTGCCACGCTGGCTTATGAAGGGCGGCGCCGCGCGCTGTTTGAGCCCGAGTTGCTTTCCGTCATGGTGATGATGCAGCGCGGAGTGCCACGTGAGCGGCTGGTCGGCAGCTATGCGGGCGCGTTCGGCTACCCGCAATTTCTGCCCTCCGTCTATCTGCGCGATGCGCGCGACGCGGATGGCGACGGTGTCGCGAATATCTGGTCGAGTCAGGCAGATGCACTGGCGTCCATCGCCAACTATTTCGTGCGAGCCGGGTGGCGGAAAGGTGAGCCGTGGGGCCTTGCCGTGCGGGTGCCGGGCGGTTTTGACCGCAACGCCGTTGCCAGCCGGACCAAAGCGCCGCGCTGCGTTCGGGTGATGGATCGCCATAGTCGCTGGCTGACGATGCGGGAATGGCGTGCGCTCGGGCTAACCCCGGCGCGGGGCAACTGGCTGGACGATCGGGTGATGGCGACGCTGCTGGAACCGGACGGACCGGGCAAAACGGCTTATCTGCTCACCAGCAATTATCGCGCTATCCTCGATTATAATTGCTCGAATTTCTATGGCCTCTCCGTGGGTCTGCTGGCGGACGAGGTGCGGCAATAGCGCGAGGGATGCGCCCGAGCATGTGCGCCAATCCGTGCCATGAGGGGCTAGGCAGGCGGGCGCGCGCCGGTTAATGACAGGTGGCGAGCGCGGTGCATGGCCGCGTTTCCCGAACCTGTCGCGGCCCCGAACGTCATAACGGATCCTTACATGAAACGATTTTTGCCACTCGCTCTGGCCCTGCCGTTCCTTATCCCGGCAGCTTCGGCGAGCACACCGAGTTTCGATGCCAAGGCGCCCGTCGCCTATATGGTCGATCTGTCATCCGGCCGGGTGCTTTTCGACCGGGATGGAGCACGCCAGATGCCGCCGGCGTCAATGGCAAAGATGATGACGACTCACGTCGCCTTCAAGCTCATCAAGGAAGGCAAGCTCCGGCTCGACCAGACCTTTACCATGCGGCCGGAAACATGGCGCAAATGGCATAGTCAGGGCTCGACCATGTTCCTCAAGGTGGATGAGGCGGTCTCCGTCGAGAATCTGCTGCATGGCATCGTCACATTGTCCGGCAACGATGCCTGCGTGGTGCTGGCGGAGGGGATTTCCGGCTCTGAAGAGGCGTTTGCCGACCTGATGAATGCCGAAGCCAGACGGCTTGGCCTGACGGGTAGCCATTTCGGCAACAGCAGCGGCTGGCCTGATGAAGGCGTCACGCAGGTGACGGCGCGCGATCTGGCGGTGCTGGCCAAAGCGACCATTGAGGAAACACCCGACCTCTACCAGCAATTCTATGCCACACCGAGCTTCACCTGGGGTGAGACGATGGGCGGCACCCCGATCGTGCAAGCCAACCGCAATCCGATCCTGGGCCGCGTGGCGGGCGCGGACGGGTTGAAGACCGGGCATACGCAGGAGGCAGGCTATGGCTTCACCGGATCGGCGGTGCAGAATGGCCGTCGTCTCATCATGGTCGTCGCCGGGCTGACGAGCGAGCGCGAGCGGACGGCGGAATCCGTCCGTTTGCTGGATTGGGGGTTCCGGGCCTGGCAGGCGCGGCCGATCGCCAAAAAAGGTGCGGTGCTGGGCCAGGCGAAGGTACAGGGCGGCTGGGCGCGTTCGGTCGATCTCGTGGTGCCGCGCGATCTTTCGGCGACGATCCCCGCTGCGGCCAATGGCAAGCTCAGTGGAAAAATCGTTTATGACGGGCCGATCAAGGCGCCGATCGCGCAGGGGCAGGAGATTGCCCGGCTCGTGGTCGATGCCGGCGACGGTGTGGCCCAGTCGCTGCCGCTGGTGGCTGGCAAGGAAGTGGCGCAGGCCGGCTTCTTCGGCCGGTTGTGGATCGGCTTCCTCTCGCTGTTCGGCTGAGGGCCGCGGATTTGCGCGGCCGCTTCATCTCGCTGGAGGGCGGCGAGGGTGTCGGCAAATCGACACAGGCGCGCCTGCTTGTCGCGGCGCTGGCGCAGCGCGGGATCGACGCGCTGCTCACGCGCGAGCCGGGCGGGAGCGAAGGAGCAGAAGCCATTCGCGGCCTGCTTCTCTCCGGCCCGGCGGAGCGCTGGACGATCGAGGCGGAAGCGCTGCTGTTCGCTGCCGCACGAGCGGACCATGTCGCGCGCACCATCCTGCCGGCCATCGAGGCCGGGCGGTGGGTGGTGTGCGATCGCTTTCTCGATAGCAGCCGGGCCTATCAGGGCACTGGTGGAGCGCTGGACGATGCGGCGGTCATGACGCTGCATCGCATCGGCTCGGGCGGTCTGCTGCCGGACCGGACGTTGCTGCTCGCCCTGCCGCTGGCGGAAAGCAGCGCACGGGCAGGCCTGCGCGACGGTGACGAGCCGGACCGGATCGGCGGGCGCGACGCGGCTTTCCATCGCGCGGTGGGCGCTGCCTTCACGCGCTTTGCCGAGGCTGAGCCGGCGCGTTTCCGCCAGATCGACGCCAGCGGGCCGGCGGCGGCGGTGAGCACGCGGCTGCTCGCGGCGCTGGACGACCTGCTGCCATGACGGACTGGCAGGGCCATGAGGCGCAGATCGCCACGCTGATCGAGGCGAGCGCGACGCTGCGCATGCACCATGGCTGGATTTTCGCGGGGCCACGCGGTGTCGGCAAGGCGGGCATTGCCTATGATTTCGCCCAGCGACTGCTGGTCGCCGGGGCCGGGCGCGCGGTGCCGGCCGACCGGCTTGCGCCCGATGCCGATGATCCGGCCGTGCGATTGCTTGCTGGCGGTGCGCACCCAGATTTCGTGCGCCTCCAGCGACTCGAGCGGGACGATCGCAAAAGCGATGCCGGCCAGCTTGCGCGCAATATCACGGTCGACCAGATCCGGGGGCTTTCGCGCCTGCTGCACAGCGCGCCTTCCATGGGCACGCGCCGCATCGTGCTGATCGACAGCGCGGACGATCTGGAAACGGGCGCGGCCAATGCGCTGCTCAAGGGGCTGGAGGAACCGCCGGAAGGCGCGGTGTTCCTGCTCATTGCCCATCGACCGGGGCGGCTGCTGCCGACGATCCGCTCGCGCTGCCGGATGCTGCGGTTCGGGCCGCTCGACGATACGGCGATGGCGCGCGCGCTCGGCGCCGCGCTGCCGGACCTGCCGGCGGCGGAGCGTGCGGCGTTGATCCATGAGGCGGAAGGCTCGCCCGGTCAGGCGATGGCCGGGCGCGATCTCGATCTGCCGGCATTGACGCAGGCGCTTGAACAGATTGCCCGCGGCGGCGCGGACGGGGAGCGGGCGCGGCTGGTCGCTGCTCTTTCGCCGGTGAGCGCGCGGCCGCGACTGGAGGCGTTTGTCGATCTCGTCCCGCGCTTCATCGCCCATCAGGTGCGCGACGCACGGGGGCCGGCGCTGGGGCGGGGCATTGCCGCCTATGAGGAGGCGCAGCGGCTCGGGGCCGGCGCGGTGACGCCGCTGCAACTGGAGCCGGGCGCGCTGGTCCATATGCTGTGCGAGACGGTTGCCGGGCTGGGGCGGGAACCGGCAAAATAGGCGATAGCGGACGATAGCGGACTATTGATTGGCACTTTTCCGGGTATATGGGTAGCTTTATGCTACTGATCTGCCGCCTCGCCGGTGGAGATGCTCTAGGCATGGCGGCCGCGTCCGGTTAGAGAGACGGCCCCAGTATCACAGGAAATTCCATGTTCACCCCGCTCACCATCACGACCGCGATTGCCTACCCCAATGGCCGCCCGCATATCGGCCATGCCTATGAGGCGATCGCCACCGATGCCTTTGCGCGGGCGGCGCGGATGATGGGACGGGACGTCTTCTTCCAGACCGGCACGGATGAGCATGGCCTCAAAGTGGCGCAGGCGGCGCGCGCGCGCGGCATCGAGCCGCAGCAGCTTGTTGATGAATTGTCAGCCACTTTCAAGGAGATGGACGACAGGCTTACGGTGAGCTATGATCGCTTCATCCGCACCAGTGAAGCGGACCATCACCACGCCAGTCAGGCGATCTGGGAGGCGATGGCGGCCAATGGCGATCTCTATCTGGACCGCTATGAAGGTTGGTATTCAATTCGCGACGAAGCCTATTATGACGAAAGCGAACTGATTGCCGGCGACGGAGAACAGAAGCTCTCGCCGCAGGGCACGCCGGTCGAATGGACTGTGGAGGAAAGCTGGTTCTTCCGCCTATCCAACTATCAGGAGCGGCTGCTCGCCCTCTATGCGGAGCGGCCGGACTTCCTCCAGCCCGAGAGCCGCCGCAACGAGATTTTGCGCTTCGTCGAGGGCGGGCTGCGCGATCTGTCCATCTCGCGCACCAGTTTCGACTGGGGCGTGAAGGTGCCCGGATCGCCCGACCATGTAATGTATGTCTGGGTCGATGCGCTCACCAATTATCTCACCGGTTGCGGCTACCCGGACGATGCGGCGCGCATGGCGCATTATTGGGCGCAGGGTGGCGATATCGTCCATATTATCGGCAAGGATATCGTGCGTTTCCATGCCGTTTACTGGCCGGCTTTTCTGATGAGCGCGAAGCTGCCGCTGCCCCGGACGATCTTTGGCCATGGTTTCCTGCTCAATCGCGGCGAGAAAATGTCCAAATCGCTGGGCAATGTCGCCGATCCGATCACGCTCGCCGAGACATTCGGCGTCGATCCGCTGCGCTACTTCCTGCTGGCCGAGGTGACCTTCGGCAATGATGGCAGCTACAGCCCGGAAGCCATTGTTCAGAAAACGAATAGTGAGCTTGGCAACGCATTTGGCAACCTTGCCCAGCGGACGCTGAGCTTCATCGCCAAGAATCTGGAAGGGCGACTGCCCGCGCCGGCGCCCTTGCCGGAGGATGCGGCGCTGCTCGCGGCGGTGGGCGATGCCGTCCGCGCGATACCGCGCGCATTCGAGGCGTTTGCGCCATCCGATGCCATTCAGGCCTGGCTGCATGCCTGCTTCGCCTGCAACGCCTATATCGATGCGCAGGCGCCATGGGCCTTGCGCAAGACCGACCCGGCGCGGATGGAAGCGGTGCTGGCGACGCTCTACGTGGCGATCGGGCAGCTTGCCGCCGCGATCCAGCCGATCATCCCGACCAGCGCGGGGGCCTTGCTCGATCAGATGGGCGTGCCCGCCTCGGCCCGCGATTATGCCGGACTGACCGACGACTGGTATGGCGCGCTGCGGGCGGACGGCTTCACAATCATGCCGCCCAAGCCCTTGTTTCCGCGCCTTGAAATGCCGGTGGAGGCCGCCTGATGCTGGTCGATAGCCATTGCCACCTCAATTATGAGGGCCTTATCGAGGATCAGCCCGGCGTGCTGGCCCGCGCCCGCGCCGCCGGCGTGGCGACCATGCTCAACATCTCCACGCGCGAGCGGGAGTGGGGCGCGATCATCGGCGTGGCCGAGCGTGAGAACGATGTGTGGGCCAGCGTCGGCATCCACCCGCATGAGGCGGACGACCATGCCCATATCGACACCGCCAAGCTGGTCGAGGCGGCGCGGCACCCCCGCGTGATCGGCATCGGCGAGACGGGGCTGGACTATTATTACGACCATAGCGACCGGGCGCAGCAGCAGGTGAGCTTCCGCGCGCATATCGCGGCGGCGCGGGAGACCGGCCTGCCGATCATCGTCCACACGCGCGAGGCGGAGGCGGATACGGCCGCGATCCTGCGCGAGGAGATGGCGCGCGGCGCGTTCACCGGCGTCATCCATTGCTTCACCGCAAGCGACGCTTTTGCCGACATTGCGCTGGAACTCGGCTTCTTCATCAGCATTTCCGGTATTGTGACGTTCAAAAATGCCAAAGCCTTGCAGGAGACGGCGCGACGCCTGCCGCTGGACGCGCTGCTGATCGAGACGGATTCGCCGTTTCTCGCGCCGGTGCCGCACCGCGGACGGCCCTGCGAGCCGGCCTTTGTGGCGGATACGGCGCGGTTCCTCGCTGATCTGCGCGGCGAAGAGCTGGAGACGCTGGCCGCCGCGACCAGCCGCAATTTCTTCGCCCTGTTCGACAAAGCACAGCCGGGCGCGGCGTGACCCGATGACGCTGACGGTGACCATATTGGGGTGCGGCACATCGTCCGGCGTGCCGCGCATCGGCGGCGACTGGGGCGCGTGCGACCCGGCCGACCCGCGCAACCGGCGCACCCGCGTCTCCATTCTCGTCGAGAGTGCGACGACGCGTATTTTGGTCGACACCTCGCCCGATATGCGCGCGCAATTGCTGGATGCGGGCGTCATCCATCTCGATGCGGTGCTGTGGACGCATGACCATGCCGACCACACCCATGGCATCGACGATCTGCGGCAGGTCATGCACCATCGCGGCTCGCCGGTGCCGGGCTATGGCCACCCGGCCACCATGGCGCGCCTGGCGGGGCGGTTCGACTATGTGTTCGACGGCGGCCAGGGCTATCGGCCGACGGTGCAGGCGCATGATCTGCCGGAAGGCCCGCTGACCATCGGCGACATCAGCGTGCGCGCGGTGGATCAACCTCATGGCAGCATCGGATCGAGCGGCTTCCGCTTCGACCATGGTGGCAAATCGGTGGCCTATGCCACGGACTGCGACACGGTGACCGAGGCGATGGCGGCGCTGTATCAGGGCGTGGATTGCCTCGTCATCGATGCGCTGCGCGAGAAGCCGCACCCGACGCACCTCCATCTCGCCCAGACGCTGGACGCGATCGCGCGGACGACCCCGGCGCGGGCGGTCCTCACCCATATGGACCAGAGCATGGATTATGCGACGCTTGCCGCGACGCTTCCCGACGGCGTCGAGCCGGGCTATGACGGGCTGGTCATCCGGCTGTAAGGCTGGTCGCCATCTCGTGAAGGTCGATCGGCCCGGCGTGCCGGCGCTTACCGGGAGAAGCATGCTGACCGATATATTCGCCAACAGCCTCTGGGTTATCATGGCGCTGGTGCTGGTCGGCAGCAGCCTGGCGCTGCGCCGTCTGCCGCGCGGGCGGCTGGGCGGACTTATCCTGCTCTGGGTCGCCATTTTCGGGATCGTCTGGCTGGCGGTGCGCTGGTTGACCGGACAGGGTTGAGCGGCGCGGGGCTGAACGGCGCGGGCTGAGCGGCGCAGCGGTGTGTCAGCCGGCCGGCGACTTGCCCGGCGGGACCGTCATGACATCCTGCCAATCCGGGTTTTTGGCATAGCGCGCCGCGATATAGGAACAGACCGGGTCGATCTGCCACCCTTGCGCCCGTGCATCCGCGACGAGGCGCTCGACCAGCGCCGCGGCAACGCCGGTGCCGCGGAGCGCCGTGGGCGCGCGGGTATGGTCCGCGCTGATCCGGCCGGCGCCGCGGTGGACATAGGTGAGTTCCGCCTCGGCATCGATGCCGGCGATGCGCGCGGTATAGCGGCCATGCCGGCCGTCATCGTCTCTGGTGATGGTGATATCGGCCATATCTGTCTCCTGACGGGAGGGTAGGCCGATCCCGGCGCGATGGGAAGGGCGGCGGGAGGGCGGCGGGGTCAGTCTTCCAGCACGAAGCGCGCGCCGGCATCGGCGTGGATAATCGTGCTGTCATAGATGGGCAGCACATTGGCGTGAACATCGACAATCAGGTCCAGCTCGGTGCAGGCGAGCACGGCGGCCTGCACATCCTCCTTGGCGATGTCGGTCAGCTCGGATTTCATGAACCGCTCGGCATCGCGGGTGATCTTGCCGGCGGCCAGTTCCTCATAGACCATGCGGTCGATCCGCGCGGCCAGTTCCGCATCCGGCGGGAGCAGCGAGACCCCGCCGGCGCTGACGAGCTGCTGGCGATAATCGCGATCGATCATCACATTGCTGGTGCCGACCAGCGCGACGGACTTCATGCCATCCGCCTTCAGCCGCGCGCCGATCTCGTCGATGATGTTGATCAGCGGAATATTGACCGACGCCAGAATCTGCGGGCTCACCTTGTGCAGCGAATTGGCGCAGATCATCAGACCATCGGCCCCGGCCGCCTCCAGGCGCTTTGCCGCGCCGACCATCTGGCTGGCGGCGCAGTCCCAATCATTGACGGTGGTGCAGCGGGCGACTTCGGCGAAATTCAGGCTGTCGATCACCAGGGTGGCGCTGTGGAGCCCGCCCATCCGGCGCTGAACAATCTGGTTGATGAGTTCATAATAACGAGCGGTCGAGGACCAGCTCAGGCCCCCGATCAAACCAAGTCTGCGCATCAATGCCCCAATGCTTTTACGATATCTTCCACCATCTTCTTCGCATCGGCGAGAAGCATCATCGTATTGTCCATGTAGAAAACGTCATTATCCACCCCGGCATAGCCCACGCCGCCCATGGAGCGCTTGACGAACAGCACCGTCTTGGCATTGGCGACATCGAGGATCGGCATGCCGTAGATGGGGGAGCTTTTATCCGTCTTGGCCGCGGGGTTCGTCACATCATTGGCGCCAATGACGAAGGCGATATCGGTCTGCGCGAACTCGCTGTTGATATCCTCCAGCTCGAACACCTCGTCATAGGGCACATTGGCCTCGGCGAGCAGCACGTTCATATGGCCCGGCATGCGGCCGGCGACCGGGTGAATGGCATATTTGACCGAGACGCCCGCCTCCTTGAGCTGATCGGCCATTTCGCGCAGCGCATGCTGGGCCTGCGAGACGGCCATGCCGTAGCCCGGCACGATGATGACGCTGTCCGCCTGCTTCATGAGGAAAGCGGCGTCGTCCGCCGAGCCGCGCTTCCATGGCCGCTGCTCCTTCGCATCGCCGCCGCCAGAGGCCGCCTCCGCCCCGAAGCCGCCGGCGATCACCGAGATGAAGCTGCGGTTCATCGCCTTGCACATGATGTAGCTGAGGATCGCGCCGGAGGAACCGACCAGCGCGCCGGTGACGATCATCGCGCTGTTTTCCAGCGTGAAGCCCATGGCGGCGGCGGCCCAGCCGGAATAGCTGTTCAGCATCGAGATGACGACCGGCATGTCCGCCCCGCCGATCGGGATGATGAGCAGGAAGCCGATGATGAAGGAGAGGGCGACGATCGCCCAGAAGACCCACGGCATCGCCATCGGGTCCGGCATGGCATAGAAATAGCCGATCAGACCGAGAATGGCGATCAGCATGGCGAGGTTGACGAGATGGCGGGCGGGCAGCAGGATCGGCTTGCCCGACATGTTGCCGTTGAGCTTCAGAAAGGCGATGACCGAGCCGGAGAAGGTGATCGCGCCGATGGCGACGCCCAGCCCCAGCTCGATGCGGCTGACCTGCTGGATGGCGCCCAGCGCCACATCGAAAATGTCGAAGGCGGCGGGATTGTGATAAGCCGCCGCGCCGACGACCACCGCCGCCATGCCGACAAGGCTGTGAAAGCCCGCGATGAGCTGCGGCATCGCCGTCATGGCGATCTTGCGCGCGATTACGAAGCCGATGGCGCCGCCAATGGCGATCGCCGCCAGCAATCTAGGCAGCGCGACGGCATCATGGGTCGCCAGCGTCGTGCCCACGGCGATGAACATGCCGAGCATGCCGAGCCGGTTGCCGAGGCGGCTGCTCTCCGGGCTGGAGAGGCCGCGCAGCGCCAGAATGAACAGCACGCCGGAGACGAGATAGGCAAGCGCCGCCAGAGGCGCCACGGGCAGGCTCCCCAGCATTATTTGCGCTCCTTCTTCTTATACATGGCGAGCATGCGCTCCGTGACCGCGAAGCCGCCGAAGATATTGATGGACGCGAGCACGACGCCGACCAGCCCCAGCCATTGCGCGCCGGCGCTCTCCGCCTCCGCCGCGGCGATCAGCGCGCCGACGATGATGACGGAGGAAATCGCGTTGGTGACCGCCATGAGCGGCGTGTGCAGCGCGGGCGTGACTGACCAGACAACATAATAGCCCACGAAACAGGCCAGAATGAAAATGGACAGGATGGCGATGAAATCCATGATTTTTCTCGTTTCTTCCGGTCAGTTCTTCAGACGTTCGACAATCTCGACATAATTGCCTTCAGGATCGCGCAGATACAGCACGCTGATCCCAAGCTCCTTCACCGTGGTGATGTCCATCACCGGCGTCACCCCGCGCGCGGCCAGCGCCGCCCTGGTGGCGGCGAGATCGGCCGTTTCCAGCGTCAGATGGGTGAGGCCGTGCAGGCCGGCATGGGCCGGCGGCAGCGGGCGCGGCGTGCCCGGCGCGGCGGTGGGCGAGTGGACCAGTTCGATCCGCTCATTCCCCCGCGTGAGCCAGCGGAAGAAGATACGGCCATCGCCCAGCTCGACATCCCGCTCGACGGCGAAGCCGAGCTTTTCGACATACCAGGCCGTTTCCGCCTCAAGATCCGCAACCGAAATGGCGACCATGAAATGATCGAGCGGGGGCAGGGGCGGCAGATCGGCACTGCGGGCCGCAACGGGGAGGGTCGCCAGCGCCATGGCGAGCAATGCGCCGCCGATGCCCAGCCTCTCGATCCGCATGAACAATCCCCCTCCCTCTCTGCCTATTCTGGCGACGTGGAACCCGCCTGTCGATGGCCGGGCTGCGGGGCGGGGCGACAGACCATCGCCTTACCCCAGCAGCCTGTCGTTCACGACCTTGCCGCCTTGCGTGAGACGGATGCCCTGCACAATCTCGTCATCATCGGGCAGGTCGGGCGCGTTCCTCTCCTTGTCCCAATAGGCCGAGAGGAAATTATAGAGGTTGCGCGCATAAAGCGCCGAGGCGTCGGCGGCGAGGCGGCTCGGCACATTGCGGTGGCCGACGATCTTCACGCCGTGCCTCTCGACAATCTCACCGGCGACCGCACCCTCCACATTGCCACCCTGCTCGACCGCGAGATCCACGATGACGCTACCCGCTTTCATGGTGGCGATCTGCGCATCCGAGATGAGGCGGGGCGCCGTGCGGCCGGGGATGAGCGCCGTGGTGATGACGATATCCTGCTTGGCGATGTGGCTGGAGACCAGCTCGGCCTGCGCCTTTTGATATTCCGGCGACATTTCCGTCGCATAGCCGCCGCTGCCTTCACCCTCGATGCCCGCGACCTTATCCACGAAGACCGGCTTGGCGCCGAGGGATTCAATCTGTTCCTTCGTCGCCGCCCGCACATCCGTGGCGGAAACCTGCGCGCCCAGACGCCGCGCAGTCGCAATTGCCTGCAAACCGGCGACGCCCACGCCCATGACGAAAACGCGCGCGGCCGAGACGGTGCCCGCCGCCGTCATCATCATCGGAAAGACCCGGCCATATTCGGCGGCGGCATCGAGCACGGCCTTGTAACCGGCCAGATTGGACTGCGAGGAGAGGATATCCATGCTCTGGGCGCGGGTGATGCGCGGCATGAACTCCATGGCCAGCGCCTGAAGCCCGGCGGCAGCATAATGATCGACCCGCGCGCGCTCGCCAAACGGATTGAGACCGCCGACGAGCAGGGCATCCGGCGCTGCGCCGCTGATCGAGGCAGGCTCCGGCCCCTGCACGCAGAGCAGGATGCCCGCGCCGGAAAGCACCCCGGCCCGGTCCGCCACCGTGGCGCCCGCCGCTTCATAATCCGCATCGCTGACCGACGCCTGCCCACCAGCGCCATGCTCGACCGCGACCTGCGCGCCGAGCGCGATGAACTTGCGGACGGTCTCGGGCGATGCGGCAACGCGCTTCTCACCCGCCGCGCCTTCACGCAGGACGGCGATCTTCATGCGGATTATTCCCCCGGCAAGGTCAGGCGATGAGCAGGATGACGAAAGCGACGGCGACGAAGCTGATAATCGTGCCCCATTTCATCAGCGCGACGAAGCCGCCGAAGGTGTTTTCCGCCTCTGTAATGTCGCGCTTGGCCATTTCGTCTTAAAACCTCTCATGATGTTCCGAGCCATCGTCTTAGCCGGAAGCGGCGGACCCCTCAAGCCGCTTGGTGGCGCGCGGTCCTTGCCGGAGCCGGCGGTGCGTGGGGGCAGGTGAAGCACCGAAGAATCGTGCCTTAAGGGCCCATTTACCCGTCGCCTCTATCGTGCCCGGCAGGAGACGCGCGGGAAGACGAATGAGCGACATGGAAAATCCAACGCTGCTGCTGGTCGATGACGAGCCCGCGCAGCGCCGCCTGAATATCGCCATGGCGAGCCGGGCCGGCTGGCGGACGCTTTGCGCGGGCAGCGCCGACGAGGCGGTGGCGATGCTGGCGAGCCGCGAGGGCGCGCGCATTTCCGCCGTCGTCATCGACGACTGGACGCTGGGACTGGAAGCGATCGGCCTGATCCGCGCGCTGCGCGCGCAGCGGCCGAACCTGCCCGTGCTGATCCTCACGGCGAACAGCGATGCGGCCAAGGCGGTGGCGGCGATGCGGGCGGGTGCCTCCGACTTCCTCATCAAGCCGATCGCGCCGGACAGCTTCCTCTCCGCCTTGCAGGTCGCCCTGTGCACGCCGCACAGCGCCGGCGAGTTGCGCCCGCTGACCGAGAAAATCCGCGTTCCGCTGGGGTTTGACGAGATTGTCGGCTCCACGCCGACCTTTCGCGCGGCGCTTGCCATCGCCGCCAAATCCGCGCGCGCCCGCGTGCCGATCCTCATCGAGGGGGAAAGCGGCGTCGGCAAGGATGTGATCGCCCATGCCATCCACGCCGCCTCGCCCCGCGCGCGCATGCCGCTGGTGACGGTGAATTGCGGCGCGACGCCGGCCAACCTCATCGAATCGGAGCTGTTCGGCCATGAACGCGGCGCCTTCACCGGCGCGTTCGACCGGCATATCGGCAAGTTCATGAACGCCAATGGCGGCACTATCTTCCTCGACGAGATCAGCGAATTGCCCGCCGATGTGCAGGTGAAACTGCTGCGCGTGCTGGAAGATGGTGAAATCCAGCCCGTTGGCGCGAGGCTGCCCGGGCAGGTCGATGTGCGGGTGATCGCCGCGACCAACAAGCGGCTGATCGAGGAAGTGGAGGCGCAGCGCTTCCGCGAAGACCTCTATTATCGCCTCAACATCGTGCAGATCAACATTCCGCCGCTGCGCGAGCGGATCGGCGATATTCCATCCCTCGCGCGGCATCTGCTCGACCGGATATCGGCCCAGCCGGGGCTGCGCGAGCTTGGCATCACCAATGAGGCGCTCAATCTGCTGGCGCGCCATGACTGGCCGGGCAATGTCCGCCAGCTGCACAACAGCCTGTTCCGCGCCGCCGTGCTGTGTGACGGCGACGCGCTGACGGTCGCCGATTTTCCGCAGCTGGCCAGCCGGGTGCGAAGCGGCGAGGGCGGTGAGGACGGCCATGAGCGGCCCAATATGAGCGCCATCCTCCGCCATGCGCAGGAAAATGGCATCGGCGTCACCCTGTATGAAGCCAATGGCCATTTGCGCTCGCTGTCGGATATCGAGGCGGATGTGATCCGTCTGGCGATCGGCCATTATCGCGGCCGCATGACGGAAGTTGCGCGGCGGCTGGGGATCGGCCGCTCGACGCTTTACCGCAAGCTCGCCGAACTCGGGATCGATACCGCCGCCTGAGAGGGCGGGCGGAGCGTCAGGCGTCGATCACCTGATCGTCCACCAGCGCGGCATTATCCTGAATGAAGGCGAAGCGGTGCGCCGGGTTGGTGCCCATCAGCCGATCGACCAGATCCTTCACCTGCGCGCGCTCCTCATATTCCTGCGGCAGCGTGATGCGGATCATGGCGCGCTTCGCCGGGTCCATCGTGGTCTCGCGCAATTGCTGCGGGTTCATCTCCCCAAGGCCCTTGAAGCGGCTGACCTCCACCTTCTTGCCCTTGAAATCGCCGGCGAGCAGGGCGGAAAGCGCCGCATCGTCCGCCGCATAGGCGCTCTTGCCGCCGGAGACGACGCGGTAAAGCGGCGGCTGGGCGAGGTAGAGGTGACCGCGCCGCACCAGCTCGGGCATCTCCTGGAAGAAGAAGGTCATCAGCAAGGTGGCGATATGGGCGCCGTCCACATCCGCGTCCGTCATGATGACGATGCGCTCGTAGCGGAGATTCTCCGGCTTGCAGTCCTTGCGCGTGCCGCAGCCGATGGCGAGGATGAGATCGGCAATCTCATGATTGGCGAGGATCTTGGCCGATGTGGCCGAGGCGACGTTGAGAATCTTGCCGCGGATCGGCAGGATCGCCTGCGTCTTGCGGTCGCGCGCCTGCTTGGCCGAGCCGCCGGCGCTGTCGCCCTCCACGATGAACAATTCGGTGCCGGCGGAATCATTGGCGGAACAGTCCGTCAGCTTGCCGGGCAGGCGCAGCTTGCGGGCCGAGGTGGCGGTCTTGCGCTTCGTCTCCTTCTCGGCCCGGCGGCGCAGGCGCTCGTCCATCCGATCGAGAATATAGCCGAGCAGCGCCTTGCCGCGCTCCATATTGTCCGTGAGGAAATGATCGAAATGATCGCGCACGGCGGCCTCGACCAGCCGGGTCGCCTCCGGGCTGGTCAGCCGGTCCTTGGTCTGGCTCTGGAACTGCGGATCGCGGATGAAGACGCTCAGCATCATCTCGGCGCCGGTCACGACATCCTCGGTTTGCAGATCCTTCGCCTTCTTCTGGCCGACCAGCTCGCCAAAGGCGCGCATGCCGCGCGTCAGCGCCGCGCGCAGGCCCGCCTCATGCGTGCCGCCATCAGGCGTGGGGATGGTGTTGCAATACCAGCTCGCGCCGCCATCCGACCAGAGCGGCCAGGCGATCGCCCATTCGGCGCGGCCCATGCCATCCGGAAATTCCTGCGTGCCGTGGAAAAACTCGGCCGTCGCGCACTCCCGCGGGCCGATCTGCTCGCGCAGATGATCGGCAAGGCCGCCGGGAAACTGGAAGATGGCCTCGGCCGGCGTATCATCCGTGATGAGCGCGGGATCGCACTTCCAGCGTATCTCGACCCCGGCGAAGAGATAGGCCTTGGAGCGGGCGAGGCGGTGAAGGCGCGCCGGCTTGAAGCGCAGATCGCCGAATATCTCGCTGTCCGGCGTGAAGGCGAGGCTGGTGCCGCGCCGGTTGGGCGCCGCGCCCACTCTCTCCAGTGGCCCAAGCGCATGGCCGCGTGAAAAACGCTGGCGGAACAGTTCGCGATTGCGCGCGACCTCAATCTCCGTCTCGACAGACAGGGCGTTGACCACGCTGATGCCGACGCCGTGCAGGCCGCCGGAGGTTGTATAGGCCTTGTCCGAGAATTTGCCGCCCGAGTGGAGCGTCGTCAGGATCACTTCGAGCGCGGACTTGTCCGGAAATTTCGGGTGCGGATCGATCGGGATGCCACGGCCATTGTCGATGATCGTCAGCTTGTTGCCGGTCTCCAGCGTCACCTCGATCCGGGTGGCGTGGCCGGCGACGGCCTCGTCCATCGCATTGTCCAGCACTTCCGACGCGAGATGATGCAGCGCACGCTCGTCCGTGCCGCCCACATACATGCCCGGCCTGCGCCGGACCGGCTCCAGCCCTTCGAGAATCTCGATGGAGGAGGCATCATAGTCTTCGGTGGTTCGAACGCTGGCGGTGCCGAAAAGGTCGTCTGACATAGCGGAGCTATACGCGGGCCGGAGTCAGACGCGCAAGGCGCCAGCGCGGCTTTTCATCAGCGGCTTTCCGGTGGCCGGCATGAAGAGGTGCGCGGCCGGAGCAGGCGCGCAGCCGGAGGAGGCGCCAGAAGCGCGCTCTCCCCGGCGATTGATGCAGGACGATCAGCGAACGCGCGGGCCGCCATAAGGCAGCGGCGGCGGCGGGCGACGGGTGCCGCGCGGCAACTGCGCCTGATAGGCGCGGCCGCAATGCTCGACGCAATAGGGGAAGCCGGGATTGACCTTCTCCCCGCAGAAATGGAAATCCGGCTCGCCCGGATGGCCGAGCGGCCATTTGCAGATCTTCTCGTTGAGATCGAGCAGGCTCGTCTTGTCCGCCATTTCCGGGCTCGGCTTGGCCGGGACCAGCCGGCGCGGCGGCGCGGGCGGGATGGGCTGCTGCATGTCGCCCGGACCCTGCCGCAGAAAGCCGCCCGGCCCCACCGAGACGATGCGCGGCTGGGGCGGCCGCACCGGCTGTGCGACCTGCGCCTGATCGTCCTGCGCCGCCGGAGCGGGGGCAGCGACCTCGACGGGAGCGGCAGGCGCGGGGGTTGGCGCCGGGGCGGGCTTTGCCTCCACCGGGGCGGCCGGCGCTCTGGCAGCAGCGGGCGCCGGGCGCGGCTCCGCTCGGGCGGGCGCTTCCTTCCGCGCGGGGGCTGCCGCCGCCTTGCGCGCCGCTGCGGCCTTGCCCGCGCTATCGGCCGACTTGACCGGGGATGGGCGGGCCGGCAGACCGAGACGGTGCGCCTTGCCGATAACCGCATTACGGCTGACGCCGCCCAGTTCCTCGGCGATCTGGCTCGCCGTCAAGCCGCGCTCCCACATCTGCCTGAGTTGCTCGATGCGTTCGTCAGTCCAAGACATCGTCGTTCCTTTATATGATGGCGGTCATATGGGGGCGACCTCCAAAAAGGTCAAATAACCAGTGCGCGACCGGCCGACTTTTCGGGCCTGGCAGCGGTTCGTTGCCGGTTGCCGGTTGCTACCGAACGGGATAGGGCGAGGCCATGTCAGACCATCGCGCGCCAGATCATCATCCCAATCCGATCGCGACCAGCCTCATCCGGCACGAGCCGGGCGTGCCGGCGATCCGCAATGTCAACTTCCCCGGCATGTTCGCCCTTTATATGAAGGAAGTGCGGCGTTTTCTCAAGGTGCAGCTGCAAACCATCTGGGCGCCCGCGCTGACGACATTGCTCTTCCTCGTCATCTTCACCGTGGCGCTGGGGCGCGGCGGGCTGATGGTGATGGGCGTCTCCTTCGCCGATTTCGTGGCGCCCGGCCTCATCATCATGGGCATGGTGCAAAACAGCTTCCAGAACGCCACCACCGGCCTGCTCGTGGGCAAGGTGCAGGGCACGATCGTCGATTATCTGATGCCGCCGCTCTCCGCCGGGGAGCTGCTTTTCGCCATGGTGGCGGCCTCGGTGACGCGCGCCGTCTTCGTCGGCGGCGCGGTCTGGGCGGCGATGTTGCTGTGGCCGGGCGTCAATGTCGTGCCGCAGCATCTCTGGGCGGTGATCTGGTTCGGCCTTTCCGGCGCGGCGATGCTCGGCTTTATGGGCATCCTCACCGCCATGTGGGCGGACAAGTTCGACCATGCGGCGGCCGTCGGCAATTTCGTGGTCGCGCCGCTGTCGCTGCTGTCCGGCACCTTCTATTCGATGGAACATGTCGCGCCGGTGTTCCGTTCGATCAGCCACGCCAATCCGTTCTTCTACGCGATTTCCGGCTTTCGCTACGGCTTTCTGGGGCAGGCGGATTCAGCCATCGCGCTCGGCGTGGCCGTGACGCTGGGGCTCAACCTTCTGCTGGCGCTGATCTGCTACCGCGCGCTGAAAAAGGGCTGGAAGATCAAGGCCTGAGGGCCCGCCGTTCAGACTGTTTCTAATGCCAGTGGCGGGCGACGAGCGCATAGCCGCCATCGGCCTGCTGCTGGAACATGGCGGCGATGGCCGGGTGATCGATCGGCTCGGCTGTCTCGTCCCGGATGAGGTTCTGCTGGCTGACATAGGCGATGTAGCTCGATTCGCCATTATCCGCGAAGAGATGGTAAAAAGGCTGGTCGCGCGCCGGCCGCACATCCTCCGGTATGGCCTCATACCAGGCCTCGCTATTCGCGAAGACCGGATCGATATCAAAGACCAGCCCGCGGAAGTTGAAGAGCCTGTGCTGCACCTTGTCGCCGATTCGGAAATGCGCATGAGCGAGGAGCGGCGCCGAAAAAGCAGGTCTCGACAGGGATTGGGCGGGGTTTTGGCGGGCAATGCCGGCACGGTCGCGAGGGGGTGTCATGCTGCATGATTTAGTGCGCTGGAAACCAAGCGCAAGTTTTGCCGTCGCAATGCTTGGCAAAGCCCGGATCATCCGCTAACAGCGCGCCCTCGGCATCCCGGATGCCAGCCGGTCAGACCACACCGGCATGCGACGACCTCTGCGGAGAGGTGGCTGAGTGGTCGAAAGCACCGCACTCGAAATGCGGCGTGCCGGCAACGGTACCGTGGGTTCGAATCCCACCCTCTCCGCCAAGAGGCTTTGCCACGGGCTCTCACTCGGGGTTGTTTGCAGATGCTGCCGGTTTTAGTTTGCTCCCGGCCGGCACAGGAAGGGGTTTTCGATCAATGTCCGGGCTGGTCGCCTAGTCCCAGCGCATCCCGCATGATGAAGAATATGTCTGTCTGATCGAGCAGGCCTGCGACATTGAAGGCACGCGGGCCAAAGGCCGCGACCCGCAGGGGTTTGCGCATCATGGCGCGTCATCGCCGCATAGGCCGTGCTCATGTCGCCATCGATGCGGCGGGCACCGCCATGCCGGGTAACGTCTCCCGAAGCGGCCCGGTCGAACATGGTGTCGCGGGCCGGTTCGGCATGAGCGGCGGCTGTGAAAGCGAGCGATAACAGGCAAAGATGCAGGAGTTTCATGGAAGGCTCGGTCTTTCATTGGAGGCGGCGGGTGAACGACGCGTGGCAGGGAGGCAGCGGGCGCAGGAGGCGTCCACATCATTCCCGATGGATCGGAATCATGACAATAATGCTGCAATGCGTGAGCAGGCGGTTCGCTGGTCCTAGCGCCCATGTCGGTCCGTCGGGCGTCAGCAGGCGCGGGGCAGGGCGCGCGCCTGCTCTGCGACGGACCCTCACAGCTTGTGGGCCCGGCTGTCCCTGAGCGCGGCACTACCCGGCAAATGCGCCGGGTAAGGGCCGTGTTCGGGAGTGCGGCACCGGATAGTCGGCCGATATAATGTACGCCCGATGACAATAGCGTCTGTTCGAAACATGCGCTGTCAGGACGGCGGCGGGCGACAGATCGCATTTCCATGCCGTCGCTGCGGTTGCCGCAGTGCAGCTGAATGAAGAGAATTTGGCCGGTGCCTCACGTCATACCGGCTGGGTCGATACGGACCATAGTGGCCTGGAATCGAACGATAATCATAAATGGTCGGGGAGACAGGATTCGAACCTGCGACCCCCTGGTCCCAAACCAGGTGCGCTACCAGCCTGCGCCACTCCCCGAGCCGGAACGGGCCTTAGCTTCGTGGGTGTTCATCTGGCAAGCGGAAAGCGTCTTTCCGGCCCGCAAGCCAGTCTGTGTGCCGGAAACATGGGAGAATTTCGGCTCGCCGGCCTCTATCCCAGCGCCCGGTCGATGAGCGCCATGGTGGAAGGGTCGAAGCCCTGTGCGCCATCCTCTGCAATATTGTGAGCAATCTCCTTGCCCAGTTCGACGCCAAACTGGTCGAAACTGTCGATCTGCATCAGCACGCCGTTGGTGAAGGTGCGATGTTCGTAAAAGGCGATGAGCGCGCCCAGAATATGCGGGGTGAGTGCATCGAGCAAAATGGTGGTGGTGGGCCGGTCGCCCGGATAAGCGCGGGCGGGATCGGCGGCATTTTCCCGGCCCTGCATCAGGGCGGCGCCCTGCGCGAAGCAATTGACCAGCAGCGTCTGATGATGGGTCGGCTCCAGCGCGTCGCCCGGCTCGATGACGGCCAGAAACTCGACCGGCACGAGATGGGTGCCCTGATGGAGGAGCTGGAAAACGGCATGCTGCGCGTCCGTACCCACGCCGCCCCAGGTGATCGGGGCGGTCGGACCATCCACCGGGCTGCCGTCCAGCTTCACCGACTTGCCGTTGCTCTCCATCTCCAGTTGCTGGAGATAGGGCGGGAGCAGCGCCAGCCGCTCATCATAGGCGAAGATGGCGCGGGTCTCGCAGCCCCGGATGCGCGCATAATATTGATCTATAAACGCCGCGCGCACCGGCGCATTCTCCAGCAGCGGGGCGTGGCGGAAGTGACGATCCATCGCCGCCGCGCCTTCCAGCAGCGCCTCGAAATCCGCCCAGCCCAGTGCCAGCGCGGCGGGAAAGCCGATGGACGACCAGAGTGAATAGCGCCCGCCCACGCTCTCGGAAAAGCCGAGGATGCGGGTTTCATCAATGCCCCATTCGATCGCCTTCTCCGGCGATGCGGTGAGCGCAATCGCCTGCCCATAGGGATCATCCACGCCCGCCTGCGTCATCCATGCGATCACGCTGGCCGCATTGAGCATGGTTTCCGTCGTCGTGAACGTCTTGGAGGCGACGACGAGGAGGGTGTAATGCGGATCGAAGCGGTCCATCACCGCCTCCAGCGCGCAGCCATCGACATTGGAGACGATGGCGACCTCGTAGCGGTCCGCATGGCGGGCCAGCGCATCGACGATCAGATCCGGCCCCAGCGCCGATCCGCCAATGCCGACATGGAGGATATGCCTGATCTCGCCCAGCGCACCAGCCTCGATCGCGTCGATCAGCGTGCGCATGCGCAGCTTGTGGTCGCGCGCCGCGGCAACGCTTTGCGGCGCGCCCTCGCCACGCTCGGCGGTATGCTCGACCGCGCGACCCTCGGTCACATTGATCGGCTCGCCGGCGAACATCGCGGCGCGCATGCCGGCGAGATCGGCCGCCTGCGCCAGCGCCGTGAAGGCGTCGAGCGTCCCGGCCGTAAAATGCGTCTTGGAGAAGTCGAAGCGCAGGCCGCTTTCCTCAATGACATGGGCGGCCAGCCGGTCCGGCTCGTCTGCGAAGAGCGTGCGCAGATCAGGCACCGCAAGCGCCTTGAGTCGGCTCCAGCAGGCGGCGATTTGAGCAGTGTCAGCCATGCGGATCAATCTCTCACAATAAGGGGATGGCCCCGATTCATAACCAGTTTCCGCCCTCTTTGCACGCCTCAACGCCTGGTTGCCGCAGTGCAGACGGCTTGACGCGGCTCGGCCCGCCCCGCAAAGACGAACCGCTCGTCGCACGCCGCCTGAAAACCCGTCAGCCAGAAAGCCGCCACTTCATGTCCACCAAATCCGAAACGCTGGACTTCCTGGCGTTTCTCGTGAAGCTGGTGCTTGTGGTGGGGCTGATCCGCAGCCTGCTCGTCTCACCCTTCAACATCCCTTCGGAATCGATGCAGCCGCGCCTGCTGATCGGCGATTATCTGCTCGTCTCCAAATGGCCTTACGGCTATTCACGCTACAGCTTCCCTTTCCAGCCCAAATTGTTCGAGGGTCGCATTCCGGCCGGCATGCCCGAACATGGCGACGTGATCGTCTTCGCATCCCCGCGCAACCCCAAGGAGGACTGGATCAAGCGCGTGATCGGCCTGCCCGGCGACACGATCCAGATGCGCGGCGGCACGGTCTATCTTAATGGCCGGCCGGTGCCCAAGCGCCGGATCGCCGATCTGGTGATCCCGGTCACCGCCAACATGCTGGACGCCGCGCGGGCCGGGGGCGATCCCTCGCCTTGTTTTCGCGATGATTTCGAGGTGACGGGCGAGAAGGGCGAGCGCTTCTGTCGCTATCCGCGCTACCGCGAGACGCTGCCTAACGGTAAAAGCTATGATGTGCTGGACCTGATCGAAACTTCCGCCGACAATAGCGGCGTCTATGTCGTGCCGCAGGATCATCTTTTCGTGATGGGAGACAATCGCGATCGCAGCGCGGACAGCCGCATCGCGCCGGAAAATGGCGGCGTGGGCGCACTGCCGGTCGATCATGTGATCGGCCGCGCGATGGTGAGCTTCTTTTCGACCGACGGCTCGGCCAACTGGCTGATGCCGTGGACATGGCTCACCGCCGCGCGCCCGGAGCGGATCGGGGAAGGTTTTTGAGCGCGGCCGATCTCGATAGCTGGCTAAGCGACCTGATTGGCGGCCAGCCGGGCCGGCCCGCGCTTTACGAGCAGGCGCTGACGCATGGCAGCGCCAGTGCGAAACATTATGAGCGGCTCGAGTTTCTGGGCGACCGCGTGCTCGGGCTGGTGATGGCGCAATGGCTTTACACGCGCTTTGCGGATGAAAAGGAAGGCCAGCTTTCCCGCCGCTTCAACCAGCTTGTCGCCGGCGATACTTGCGCGGCGATCGCCCGGCAGGTGGGCGTGCGCGCGCATCTGCGCCTCGGCAAACAGGCCCGCGACGATGGCGCGATGGAAAGCGACAATGTGCTGGGGGATGTGATGGAGGCGCTGATCGGTGCGCTCTATCTCGACCAGGGCATGGACGCCGCGCAGGCACTTATCGTGCGGCTGTGGGAAAATGAGGTGGAAGGGCAGGGCAGTGCACCCAAACACCCCAAATCGGCGCTTCAGGAATGGGCGGCGGCGAACAATCGCCGCCCGCCGGACTATCTGCTCGTCGAACGTAGCGGGCCGCAACATGCGTTGCGCTTCACGGTGGCCGTCTCGATCAGGGGTATAGGCGAGGCGCGTGGTGAGGGGGCGTCCAAACAGGAGGCTGAGACGGCGGCCGCAACGGCGCTGCTCGCACGGTTGGGAGGATGACGGGGCCGGGTGGCTGCCCGCTGCGCCTTCGGCCTTTCCATTTGCCACAGCATTCCCATCTTAGGACGGATCAGCCAGCCAGATCGGCGCTCGCATGCAGGCGGCGGGCGCGGTAGAGCGCGGGCACAAGCTTCAGACGAACGGAGATTATTTTGGATAATGACGAGTCGATCGCCGATCAGCGTTGCGGTGTCATCGCCGTGGTGGGAGCGCCCAATGCCGGCAAATCGACCCTGGTCAACGCGCTGGTCGGCCAGAAAGTGGCGATCACCAGCCCCAAGGCGCAGACGACGCGCACCCGCGTGATGGGCATTGCCATTGAGGGCGAGGCGCAACTGGTGCTGGTCGATACGCCGGGCGTGTTCGAACCCGGCCGGCGGCTCGACCGCGCGATGGTTCAGGCCGCATGGGGCGGCGCGCAGGATGCCGATCTGATTGCTCTTATCGTGGATGGTCGCGGTGGTCTTGGCCCCAAGATGGAGCCGATCCTTGAGGGGCTCGCCCAGCGGCGCGAGAAAAAATGGCTGATCATAAACAAGGTGGATATCGCCGCAAAGGACAAGCTGCTGGTTCTGACCGAGCGGCTGCACGAGCGGATCGACTTTGCCGAGACATGGTATGTCAGCGCGCAGACCGGCGATGGCCTGCCCAAGCTCAAGAGCGCGATGGCCGCCGCTGCGCCGGAAGGGCCATGGCACTTCCCGGAAGACCAGGTGTCCGACGCGACCGACCGGCTGCTCGCCGCCGAGATCACCCGCGAGCAGCTCTACCACCAGCTCCATGAGGAACTGCCCTATCAGAGCGCTGTGGAGACTGAGCAATATAAGGAACGGCCGGACGGATCGGTGGAGATCCACCAGCAAATCCTCGTCGCCCGGCCGAGCCAGCGCGGCATCATATTGGGCAAGGGCGGCCAGCGCCTCAAGGAAATCGGCTCAAAAGCGCGGGCGGAACTGGCCAGCCTGCTCGGCGTGAAGGTCCATCTCTACCTCCACGTCAAGGTGAAGGAAGGCTGGGACGAAGACCGGCACGTCTATCGCGACCTTGGCCTCGACTGGGTGGAGTGAAGCGCGGCCGCCGGGCGTCGGAGGACGGGCGAGGCAGCATCTTTAACCGGTATGAGCGGGAGGCCATCAGGACAAGACGCCGGCCCGTTGCATGACATGGTGGCGCGGTTCCGCACGCAAGAGGCGGCTCATCGCGATAGCCTGTCCTCGCTCGGGCTGCGGCCGATCATGCGCCGATAGACGCGGGAGAAATAAGCCGGGTCTTCAAAGCCCAGCTCCCCCGCCACCTCGCTGCAACTGGCATTGGTGAAGCGGAGCAGGCGGCGGGCTTCCAGCATCATGCGGCGATTGATGAGGTGCAGTGGCGACATGCCGAACGCCGCCTCGGTCTGGCGGGAGAGGGTGCGCACAGTGCAACCGAGCTGCGCCGCGTAAAAAGCGAGCGGACGACGCTCACGATAACTGGTTTCCACCAGCGCCTGAAAGCGCTGGGCAAGCGCGCCGCGCATCACATCGCGCGCGAGGCCGGGTTGGATGGCGAGCCGCAGCCAGGCCTCGGCCAGCGTGCGGTGCAGCCGGTGCGCATCCGGATCGAAGCGGCCCTGCTCGGCGATCAGCAATTGCCGGCCCACCTGAAGCAGCCCGCGTGTGAGCGCGGCGGAGGGCTCGTGAATGGCGGGTTTGCGCATCTGGACGCGCAGCGCGTCCCACCGGCCGAGACTGTCGAGAAAATCCTGCGAGGCGGTGACGACGAAACCGACCACGTCCGGCGAGAAGTGGAACCCGTGGACGAGGCCATGGGGCACGCAGACGAGCAGCGGCCCCGCCAGCTCATGGTCCGCATCGTCCAGCCGGACATCGACCGCTCCGCGCGCGACGAACAGCATCTGGGAAAGGGCGGGGTGGAGATGGGACGCAATCTTCCAATCATGCCGCTGACTGCGGATGGCGATCGTCTCGCAATGGAAAAATTCCTCGAGTGGAATGTCCTGCTCGTCACCATAAAGTGCATAGTGGGGGAAGGATGGCTGCATGTCCCGATCATACCATCTTCTGTCCGATGCGTCCCTTCATTTTCCGGCTGGAGAAGGAGAGATTGGCGGTATGAACGGAGAGGCGACATGACCCGGATTTGCATTATCGGTGCCGGCCCGGCCGGTTTGTTGCTCGGCCATTTGCTGCGCGCCGAGGGGATTGACTGCATCGTGCTGGAGCGGCGCTCGCCCGGCTATGTGCTGGGGCGGATACGCGCCGGCGTGCTGGAGCGGGGCACGGTGGCGCTGATGGAGCGGCTCGGGCTCGATGCCCGGCTGCAGGCCGAGGGGCTGGTGCATGACGGCTTCAATCTGGCCGATGGCGAACGGCTCATCCGCATCGACATTGCCGATCTTACCGGCGGCCATGTCGTCGTTTACGGCCAGACCGAACTGACCCAGGATCTTATGGACGCCAGTGCGGCACGCGGGCTGGAAGTGGTCTATGAAGCGCAGGACGTTGCGCTGCATGATATCGAAAGCGATGCGCCCTTCGTCACCTATGTGAAGGATGGGGTGGAACAGCGCGTCGATGCCCGGATCATCGTGGGCTGCGACGGGTTTCACGGGCCGAGCCGGCAGGCCATACCCGCCGGTGTCGCGCGCGATTATGGGCGCGAATATCCATTTGGCTGGCTTGGCATTCTCGCCGATGTGCCGCCCTGCAATCATGAGTTGATCTACGCCAATCACGAGCGCGGCTTTGCACTCGCCTCGCAGCGCAGTCTTACGCGCAGCCGATATTATGTCGACGTGCCGCTTACCGAAAAGCTGGAGGACTGGCCGGACGAGCGCATCTGGGACGAGCTGACGCTGCGCCTCGGCCCGCAAGTGGCGCCGCACATTACGCGCGGCCCGGCAATCGAAAAGTCGATCGCGCCGCTGCGTTCCCATGTCTTCACGCCGATGCGCCATGGCAGTTTGCTGCTCTGCGGCGACTCCGCGCATATCGTACCGCCGACGGGTGCCAAGGGGCTCAATCTTGCCGCAAGCGATGTCCATTATGCGGCCGAGGCGCTGATCGCTTTTTGCAAGCGGGGCGATGCGGATGCTGTCGCGGCCTATTCGGACAAGGCCCTGAAACGCGTGTGGAAGGCGGAGCGGTTCAGCTGGTCGCTCACCCGGTTGATGCATCGTTTCCCCGAGGATGGCCCCTTCGAGCGGGCGATGCAGGTCGCCGAACTGGATTATATCGCCTCCAGCCGCGCCGCGCAGACCAGCATCGCGGAAAATTATGTAGGCCTGCCGCTTTAAGGGTGAAGTCAAAACGAGGGTGGCCCGGCATCAACCGTGGCGTCGCGGTCGCCATCATTTGCTGTCTGGCGGTTCGGTGGCGCGGGTTCAGCGGCCGGCGGGAGCTGGTTCGTCAGCCATAGCTGTCTCATCGGTGCGGACGAGGTCTGAGTGGCTGCCAGACGTTTACGCCAGCCGCCCGCATGGATGCTCCGCCGAAAAGCGCCCATTTGGGCTGCCTTTCACCGCATTGGCGGGGCGAGGGTGAGGGAGCGACGGGGGATTGACGGTTGATCCCGCCACGAAACTGTCACATGGGCCAAAGGCATCTCAACGCCCCCGGGGGACTCAGCCGATCCGACAAATTGCCGCCTTGCCCTATCGCACCGAAGGCGACGCGCTCGACGCGCCGGTGAAAGTCATGCTCATCACCTCGCGTGAGACGAAGCGCTGGGTGATTCCCAAGGGCAATGTGCCGTCCGGCGCGGTGCTGCACCGCGCGGCGGCGAATGAGGCGGAGGAGGAGGCCGGTGTGCTCGGTGTCGTCTGCCCCACGCCGCTCGGTTCCTATCGTTACCGCAAGCGGCGGGGCAATGGCGCCTCGCTGATGGTCGATGTGGAGGTGTTTCCGCTGGCGGTGAACCGCGAACTGCCGGACTGGAAGGAGCGCAGCGAGCGCGAGCGGCGTTGGTTCAGCCTCGCCGAAGCCGCCAATGCGGTGGAAGAGAGCGATCTGCGCGACCTCATCCGCTCCTTTGTGGCGTCCGACATCAAGGCGACCGTCCAGCGCGCGACGATCTTCGAGGCCATGGCCCAGAAATCAGGGATAAACAGCATGTTCGGTTGGTTTCAGCGGCTTCTCCCCAAGCAGGGCAATTTCTTCGAACTGTTCGAGGCGCATATCCGCACGGTCGTGGCTGGCGCCGATGCGCTTGGCCGGCTGTTGCATGATGGCAGCCATTGCGAGGACCATGTCCGCGAGATTATCGAGCGCGAGCATGATGCGGACGAGATTTATCGCGAAGTGCTGCGCGTTGTCCGCCAGACGTTCCTGACCCCGTTCGACCGCACCGCCATCACCAGCCTCATCGGCTCGATGGACGATGCGATTGACGATATGCAGGCCGCCGCGCAAGCGATCGACCTGTATGAAATGGACAGTTTCGAGCCGGAAATGCTCGATATCGCGGCCATCATCGTGGACGGCACGCGCGTGCTGGCGGAAGCGATACCGCTGCTGCGCAACGTCTCGGAAAACGCCAAACGGCTGCATGAACTGACCGAGCGACTGGTACGGATGGAGGGCCACGCGGACAATATCCACTCGGCAGGGCTGAAGGCCGCTTACCGGAAATATGGGCCAACCGATCCCATGGCCTTTGCCGTGCGGCGGGAGGTCTTCAACCATCTGGAGCGCATTGTCGACGCGCTGGAAGATGTCGCGAACGAGATCGACAGCATCGTGATCGACCACAGCTGAACAGGCGCTTTCCATGTATGAGCTAGCCCTGCCGCTGCTGATCGCGCTTATCGCCGTCGCGCTCGCCTTCGATTTTCTGAACGGCGTGCATGATGCCGCCAACTCGATTGCCACCGTGGTCGCCACCCGGCTGCTCGGGCCGGTCACTGCCGTCGGCTTTGCGGCTTTTTTCAACTTTGCGGCCTATTTTCTCACCCTTGCCATTCCCAGCCTGCACAAGGTGGCCGAGACGGTGGGTGCAGGCCTCATCAATAAGGAACTGGTGACCCCCGCGGTCATTTTCGGCGCGCTGGTCGGCGCGATGTTCTGGAATATCGTAACCTGGTTCAAGGGCATCCCCTCATCGAGCAGCCATGCACTGGTGGGCGGGCTGGTCGGCGCCGGAGTGGCGCATGCCGGCTTTACCGGCATTGAATGGAGCGGACTCAACAAGACGCTCATCGCCATCGTCCTTTCGCCCACGCTGGGGATGTTTCTGGCGATGGGCATCATGCTCGCCACCAGCTGGATTTTCCGCAAGAATGCCGCGCGCGAGACGGATAGCAAGTTCCGCGTGCTGCACCTCATTTCCTCTGCCGCCTATTCCGTGAGCCACGGGCTCAACGACGCGCAAAAGACCATGGGCATCATCACCGTGCTGCTCTATTCGACCGGCTATCTGAGCGGCGAATTTCATGTGCCGCACTGGGTTGCCATCTCCTGTTATGTCGCGATCGCGCTGGGCACGATGATGGGGGGCTGGCGGATCATCGAAACGATGGGCTCACGCATCACCAAATTGTCGCAGCATCAGGGGTTTAGCGCTTCGACCGGCGGGTCGGTCGTGGTGTTCACTGCCTCGCTCATGGGCATTCCGGTTTCCACCACCCATACCATCACCGGCTGCATCATTGGCGCGGGCGTCGCGCGGCGGGCATCGGCGGTGCGCTGGGGTGTGGCACAGAGCGTGGTGACGGCGTGGCTCATCACAATCCCCGCGTCGGCGGCCGTCGGCGCGCTGTTCTACAGCCTGACATTGCTGTTTTGATCGGGTGCTCCGCCGTGCTGGCGGCGCCCCGTGCACGATCCGCGTTGCACCGATATTGTCAATTGAATCGATAGATATTACTGTCTTCTCGTGATCGGAACGTATGCCGAGTCGACTGGTCCACATGCCTGCGAAGGAGACCGACCATGGATTTTGCACACGAAATGGCTGACCGGACGCCGCTTATTCTCACGGTGCCGGGCCTCGACAATAGCGGTCCCGCACATTGGCAAAGCGTCTGGGAACGCGAGCGCGACGACATGGCGCGCGTGGACCTGGGCGGGTGGGACAGGCCGCAGCGCAATGGCTGGGTGAATAAGCTCAACCTCGCCATTCGGGGTGCCGGTCGGCCGGTCGTGCTGGTCGCGCACAGCCTCGGCTGCCATGCGGTGGCATGGTGGGCGGCGATGGAGCGCCCGGCTTATGGCGATCCGGTGGTGGGCGCGCTGCTCGTCGCGCCGCCGGAGGTCGATGTGACGCCCGTGGACGAGCGACTCAAGCCTTTCGGAGCAACGCCCAAAGGGCCGCTGCCTTTCCCTTCGATCATCGTTGCCAGTCAGAATGATCCCTATATTCGCTTCCATCGTGCGCGTCGCCTTGCGCAATTCTGGGGCGGGCGATTTGCCGATGCCGGGACGGCCGGACATATCAATGCCGCGTCCGGACAGGGCGACTGGCCGTTCGGGCAATTTCTGCTGCGTACGCTGCTGGGGCTGGCAACGCGGCCGGACGAAAGCGGCCGGCCGGCGAGCATCAGCGGGCCGGCGCGGACGCAGATGGACCTTTCGGCATAGATCGCCTGTTGTGGCAAGGCGGAGGCTAAAGCTCCACGCAGCCGCCATCGACATAAAGATCGATTCCGGTGATGAAGCTGGCCTCATCGGACGCAAGAAACAGGACCGGCCGGGCGATTTCCGCCGGTGTGCCCATCCGCTTCATCGGCACGGCCTCCGTCATGACATCCCGCAGGCCCGCCACCGCCTCGGCCGGAACGCCCTGCGTGCGGTTGATGATCGGTGTTTCAGTGGGTCCGGGGCTCACCATATTGACGCGAATCCGGCGGCCGACCAGTTCGGCGGCGAGAGTGCGCGCGACGGCGCGCAGCCCGGCCTTGGCGGCGGCATACATCACATTGCCCGGCACCGCCGCCACCGCGCCGATCGAGCCGGTGATGACGATCGCGCCGCCATCGGCGAGCAAGGGCAGCGCCTGCTGGATGGCGAAGAAACAGCCGCGCAGGTTGACGCCGTGAACATGATCCCATTGTTCGGGCGTCACCTCGGCCGCAGGGGCGAAGGCGCCGACGCCGGCATTGACGAATAATATATCGAGCTTGCCATGGGCTGCCTCGATCGCCGCGAGGGCCTGCGCGCCGCTGCCGATCGAGGCGATATCGGCCTGAAACCCATGGGCGCCGGGGATGGCGGCCACTGTCTCGTCAATGGTGCGGGAATCGCGCCCGGTGAGGAAAACATGCGCACCCTCTGCGCCGAAGCCTTCCGCCGCGGCTCGGCCGATGCCGCTGTTGCCGCCGATCACCAGCACCACCTTGTCCCTGAACCGCATGCGTCTCTCCCGGAATATTCTGAGTTCTGACAAGCCCTAGGGGGAAACAGACCATCTTCCTAGGATGGATCGATATTCGGCTCTGGCGATTATTTTCGGTTCACCATCTTCTGAATGGCGAACCCCAAGGGGCAATCGATCCGGCATCCGCATGATAAGGAGAGGGCAGGGCACGCCAATCATTGCTTTCCCGCCCGCGCGCGGTCAGGTTGACCATGTCCGATCAGGGCTGGGCAGAAGGCAGGATATGATGACGGATAATGACGGCGGGAAGAAGCGGCGGCAGATGCTGGAGGGAATGGATCTGGGCCTGCTGGGCGAAAGCGCCGGCCCCGCCGTTCGCCATTTGCGCAACTTGCTGACCGCGCGCATTCTGGCCGTGTTCGAGCCTTATGGGCTGCGCTCCGGCACCCATTCGACCATGGCGTTGATTGCGGCCAATCCGGGTTGCTCCCAATCCGAAATCGCGCGCAACCTTGGCACCGACAAATCGCTCGTCGTCGCGATCGTGGATGATCTGGAGAAGCGCGGACTGGCTGCCCGCCAGCGCTCCACCCATGATCGACGACGCAATGCACTCGTCCTCACCGATGAGGGGCAGGCGCTGTTGCTGGAACTGGACGAACGCGGCCGCTCGGTCGAACGGCCGATTCGCGAAGCGCTCTCCGCGGACGAGTTTGAGCAGCTCATTCACCTGACCCGCCGTGCGATCGACGCGCTGATGGCGTCAGAAGCCGGCTGACCGCCGCGCGGCAGAAACGGGGCTTGGCGCGTTGCCGGGTCGAAACGAACGGACGCTCGGGAGCGGTGAAAAAAGGAACGGTGCGCGTCGCACCCCTCATTTCACCAGCTGCCATAGCCCGGCGCTTCGCCCACATCCTCCGCGCGCCAGCGAATGGGGCGACGCCAGCCGAACCGGTGGCGCTTGCGCAGGTGCAGGGTCGGCCAGTCGCCATAATCGATGCGCGCGGCCAGATAAAGGCCCTGCCGGCGATAGGCGGCAGCGACGCGGTCGGCCTGCGTGGTGAGCAATCCGGCGAGGACCAGCGAGCCCCCTTCCGCCACTTGCGCGGCGAGGCCCGCCGCCAGTTCGATCAGGGGGCCGGCAAGAATATTGGCGATCACCAGATCATAAGGCGCGAGCCCCTGAATGAGCGCGTGATCCACACCCGGTGCGGCGATGAGCTGGACTTCACCCGCGCCACTCCCGAGCGGAATATGGTTGAACGCGGCGTTCTCGGCCGAGACGTCCACGGCGACCGGGTCGATATCCGAAGCGAGCATATGCGCATGCGGCCAGCGCGAGAGAGCGGCGAAGGCGAGAAGCCCGGTGCCGGTGCCGATATCCGCGATATTGCCGAAACGGTGGCCGCTGCGGGCCAGCGCCGCCAGCATATCGAGGCAACCGCGCGTCGTTTCATGCTGGCCGGTGCCGAAGGCGCGGCTTGCCGGGATGAGGAAGTTGGTGAAACCGGCGCGGGGCCGCTCGGCGGCATCATGGCGGATGTGGAACGGGCCGGCGGTGAGCGGCTCCAGCCCGGCCTGGCTTTGCGTCACCCAATCGGTTTCAGGCACGGGGGCGAGTATCATGGCTTCCCGCGCGGCACCGGGCAGCAGCGCGAGGATGGCGTCGATCTGCTCCGCGTCCGGCTTGCACTCGAAGATGAAGTCGAGCTGCCAGCTCTCGTCATCGTCCGGCACGGTTTCGCTGGCGATGATGGCCGGTGCGCCCGGCCAGGCGGCGAAAAGGTCATCGCCCTGCTCCTGCACCGCTTCGGCGCGATTGCGCGTGCAGGGGAGAGTCATCTGCCACGCCGTGGCGAGCGGGGGCGGGGCGTTGCGGGAAGAGCGGGGCTGAACCATGACCGCCCCCTAGACTATTTTCATGCCGCGCGGAAATGGCTGATGGCGCGGATCATGCCGCGCCGCAGGAGCGGTCAGCCGACGGCGAGCCGGGGCTGGTCGTCAATGACGGATTTGACGAAGCTCATCGACCGGTCCCGCAGGCCGCCCAGATGATTGCGCACATCGGTGAAGCCGCTCTCCAGCTCGTCAATCTCGGAAGCGACGATCTCCGTATCCTGCCGGATGGCGGAGATGTTGGAGGACATGGAGTCGGCCGCCAGCGCGGTTTCGTCCACCGCCGCCGTGATCATCGTCACGGTCTGCGATTGTGCGTCCATCGCGGCGCGGATGCGCATGCTCATGGTCTGCACATCCTGCACCGTGGCGCGGATGCGTTCATTGGTCTCGACCGACTGGCGCGTGGCGTTCTGGATCGCCGCGATCTTGCGGGCGATATCGTCCGTCGCCCGCGCCGTCTGGCTGGCGAGCGACTTCACTTCCTGCGCGACGACCGCAAAGCCCCGGCCGGCATCGCCCGCCCGTGCCGCCTCGATAGTGGCGTTAAGGGCAAGCAGATTGGTCTGGCCGGCAATATCGCGGATGAGGCCGAGAATGGATTCGATCGATTGGGCATGTTCGGAAAGCGTGCTGGACATCTCCACAGCCTCGCCCGCCTGATGCGAGGCCTTGAGCGCGACCTCGGCAGCCTGATCCACCTCGGTGCGGGCTTCCTCGATGGCGCGGATGAGGCCCGAGGATGTGTGCGCCGCTTCGCGCATGGCGATGGCGGATTGCTCGGCGGCGGCGGCGACTTCCGATGCCTTGTCGAGCATGCCGCGCGTGGCGCATGAAGCCTCGCGCGCCTGATCGCGCAGGCGGTCGCCAAGATCGGCCGTGCGGTCGATCCGGGTGGTGAGCAGGTCGGAGAATTCTTCGCGTTGCAGGTCACGCTCCCGCTGGTCCTGCTCGCGGATCATATCGGCATAGGCCGCGCAGATCAGCTCGACATGGACAAGCGATATGGTGCGCATTGCGCTCATCATATTGGCGCGCTCTTCGGCATCCATCACGATGGTGAGAAGAATATCGCGTACTTTGTCCACCACGCGGTTCGCGGTGAAAATCTGTGCGCGGATCGACAAGCCACGAGCGATGGCATCATGCAGGAAGATGCGGGCTTCCTCGCCCCAGCGCTCGCCGGCAAGATTGCCCAGCAGCTCGCGGTAGAGATTGCGCACATTCCAGCGCAGCGTCTCCAGCTCGGCGGGGCTATGATCCGGGCCGGCACTTGTCGCATAATAGCCCTCAAAGGCCATATCACCCAGTTCGCCGATCCGCTCGCCAAGCGTGGCCTTGATGCGCACCGCCATAGCGGGCAACGTCCCCGCCGGATCGAATTCACGCAACCGATCGACCATGGAAATCGTGTCATTGGCAAATTCGGTCATGGTATGAATAGTCCCCCCGCGCGGCCATGTGATCCTTGCTGGCCGTCAGCGGGCATAACGGCTGATCGTTAATCGACAGCTAATGAATAATGGGCGTTTTGCGGTCAGGACATTGCCGGCGGCGTATGATCTGCTGCGCATGGCGTGTTATCTGGCGACATGATCCGGCCGCGCGGAAGCGAACAATCCGCCTCTGGCGTTTGCAGTGCGGCAGCTTTGCGCTAAAGGGGCCCCAATCTTTCATGAACAGGGTGGCCCTCATGGTGAAATCCCCTCCAAGACCGCTTTCTCCGCATCTCACCATCTGGCGATGGGGGCCGCATATGCTGGTTTCCATCCTCCACCGCGTCACGGGGGACGGGCTTGCCATTGTCGGCGGGGTGTTGCTGACATGGTGGCTATTGGCACTGGCAAGTGGTCCCGCAGCTTACGGGACATTTCTCTATTATATCTGGTCCGCCGATGCCGGTGATATGGCCGGGGTCATCGTCAACTGGCTGGCGCGCATCGTGCTGATCGGACTGAGCTGGGCGTTTTTTCAGCATCTCTTTTCCGGTCTGCGCCATCTCGTGCTGGATATGGGCGCGGGCTATGAATTGCGGACCAATCGCCGCTGGTCGAAAACCATCGTCATCGCCGCGCCGCTGGCGACCATCGCTTTGTGGGTATGGTTACTGGTGGGGAGGGCCGGCTGATGGGCAACGGAACGGAACTGGGCCGGGTTCGCGGCCTCGGATCGGCGAAGGGCGGCACGCATCACTGGATCGTGCAGCGCATCACCGCCGTCGGCAATGCCCTGCTGGTGACATGGCTGGTCGCCAGCCTGCTGCTGCTGCCGGCCTACGATCATGCGACGGTAAGCGGCTGGATGCATCAGCCCATCGTGGCGGTGCCGTTGATGCTGATGATTATCAACGTCTTCTATCATATCCGCCTCGGCCTGCAGGTGTTCGTCGAGGATTATATCCATGATGACGGGCTCAAGTTCGCCATTCTCATCCTCGTCAATTTCTACGCCATCGGCGCGGCTGCCATCAGCCTGTTCTCGATCGCCAAAATCGCATTCGCCGGAGGCTCGCTCTGATGTCGGACAGTTCTTCCACCGCCGCTTACAAGATTGTCGACCATAGCTATGATGCCGTGGTGGTGGGCGCGGGCGGCTCCGGCCTGCGCGCGACCATGGGAATTGCCGAGAGCGGCCTGAAGACCGCCTGCATCACCAAACTGTTCCCCACGCGCAGCCACACTGTGGCGGCGCAGGGCGGCATCGCGGCCTCGCTCGGCAATATGGGGCCGGACCACTGGACCTGGCACATGTACGATACCGTCAAGGGATCGGACTGGCTGGGCGATCAGGATGCGATCGAATATCTCTGTCGCGAGGCGCCCGCCGCCGTCTATGAGCTGGAACATGCCGGCGTGCCGTTCAGCCGCACCGGTGAAGGCAAAATCTATCAGCGTCCGTTCGGCGGCATGATGCAGAATATGGGCGAGGGGCCGCCCGCCCAGCGCACCTGCGCGGCGGCCGACCGCACCGGCCACGCGATGCTGCACGCGCTCTATCAGCAGAGCCTGAAATATGACGCGGATTTCTTCATCGAATATTTCGCGCTCGACCTCATCATGGAAGATGGTCCGAACGGCCGGGAATGCCGGGGCGTCATCGCCATGTGCCTGGAAGATGGCTCCATCCATCGCTTCCGTTCCCATGCCGTGGTGCTGGCGACAGGCGGTTATGGCCGCGCCTATTTCTCGGCGACCAGCGCACATAGCTGCACCGGCGACGGCGGCGGCATGGTGCTGCGCGCCGGGCTGCCGCTCCAGGACATGGAGTTCGTCCAGTTCCACCCGACCGGCATTTACGGCGCGGGCGTGCTCATCACCGAGGGCGCGCGCGGCGAGGGTGGCTATCTGACGAACAGTGAGGGCGAACGCTTCATGGAGCGTTATGCCCCCTCCGCCAAGGATCTGGCCAGCCGCGACGTCGTCTCGCGCTCCATCGCGATGGAGATACGGGAAGGCCGCGGTGTCGGCAGGAACAAGGATCATGTGCATCTGCACCTCGATCATATCGATCCCGCGGTGCTGCATGAGCGGCTGCCCGGCATCACCGAGACGGGCAAGATCTTCGC
>Ga0182736_1000415_pt1 | contig 67762 bp, 70 predicted proteins | sample eDN5th30CKraftBY_FD_128882 | JGI IMG/M metagenome (GOLD analysis project Ga0182736, IMG submission 128882) | Enriched backyard soil microbial communities from Emeryville, California, USA - eDNA 5th pass 30_C Kraft BY (version 2) (version 2) | ecosystem: Environmental > Terrestrial > Soil >... | reverse complement strand
GCCGGCGGTCCAAACAGAATCAGATTCATACGTCTCCCCCCAAGACGGTCCCGGACGACAGCAGCCGACCTAGCGGCCGCGGCCGCCCCGAAGCTTCGACTTCTTTATGAGGCCATCATACTGGTGGGCCAAAAGGTGCGACTGGATCTGAGCCACCGTGTCCATGGTCACGCTCACCACGATCAGGATCGAGGTGCCGCCGAACAGGAAGGGGGCGTTGTAGGCGCTGCTCAGCCCCTCGGGGACCAGGCAGACCGCGGTGATGTAGGCCGCGCCGATCACCGTCAGGCGGGTCAGCACATAGTCGATATACTCCGCCGTGCGCTTGCCCGGGCGAATCCCCGGCAGGAAGCCGCCGTACTTACGCAGATTCTCCGCCGTCTCCTCCGGATTGAACACGATCGACGTGTAGAAGAAGGTGAAGAAGATGATCATGGCGCCGTAGAGCACCATGAACAGCGGCTGGCCGTGCTGGAGCTGGCCCACGGCGCCGGGCAGCCACTGGGCCCAGGTGGGCAGGTTGGCGGTGGCCAGGAAGCCCATCACCGTCGCCGGCAGCAGCAGCAGCGACGAGGCGAAGATCGGCGGGATCACCCCGGACGTATTCACTTTCAGCGGCAGGAAGGACGAATCGCCGCCGTACATGCGGTTGCCGACCTGCCGCTTGGGATACTGCACCAGGAGCCGGCGCTGGGCCCGCTCCATGAAGACGATGGCCAGCACCACCCCGATGGCCAGGGCGACGATCAGCACCAGCGAAAAGGCGCTCATCGCCCCGGTGCGCGCCAGCTCCAGCATCTGGATGACGCCGCGCGGCAGGGCCGCGACGATGCCGGCGAAGATGATCAGGGAGATGCCGTTGCCCACGCCCCGGGCGGTGATCTGCTCGCCCAGCCACATCATGAACATGGTGCCGCCCGTCAGGGTGGCGACCGTAGAGACGACGAAGAAGGGTCCAGGCTGGTCCACCAGCCCCTGCGTGCTCTGCAGGCCCACCGCGATCCCGAAGGACTGCACCAGGGCCAGCACCACGGTGAGGTAGCGGGTGTACTGGTTGAGCTGCTTGCGCCCCGCCTCCCCGCCTTCCTTCCTGAGCTTTTCCCAGGGGCCGTAGATGGTGCCCATCAACTGCACGATGATGGACGCCGAGATGTAGGGCATCACGTTCAGCGAGAAGACCGCCATCCGTTGGACGGCGCCCCCCGAGAACATGTTGAACATGCCGAGGATCCCCTGCGCCTGGCCCTGGAAGGCCTGCGCGAAGGCGGCGGTGTCGATGCCCGGGATCGGAATGTAGGTGCCGAGTCGATAAACGATCAGCGCGCCCAGGGTGAACCAGAGCCGCTTGTGCAGGTCCGTCGCCTTGGCGAAGGCGCCTGCGTTCATATTGGCGGCAAGTTGTTCTGCGGCCGAAGCCATTTAGATCCCCGCGGCTTGGAAGGGACAACACATAGGGCGCGATGCGCTCCGTGTCACCGGGACTCCATCACACCCTGCCCCCGTGTTCCCCGGCCTTGAGCCGAGGAACCAGAAACGCCGAGACGGCAGAGCTAGCCCTGCGGGCTCAGTGCGTCTGGATGCCCGGGTCAGGCCCGGGCAAGACGGGGATCGAGTAATTTAGGCTTCCGCCGCGACAGGCGCCGGGCGGGTCTGGGTGACCGTACCGCCGGCGGCTTCCACCGCCTTCACCGCCGCGGGCGAGGCCGCGTAGACGGTGAGCTTCAGCGCGGTCTTCAGTTCGCCGGCGGCGAGCAGCTTCACGCCGTCCTTGGCGCGGCGGATCACGCCCGCGTCGACCAGGGCCTTGGCGTCGATCTCGGCGCCGGCCTTCAGCTTGCCAGCTTCCACGGCCTGGGCCAGGCGCCACAGGTTCACTTCAGCGAACTTCAGGGCGAAGGGGTTGTTGAACCCGCGCTTCGGCATGCGCATGTGCAGCGGCATCTGGCCGCCTTCGAAGCCGTTGATGCCGTGACCGGTGCGCGAGGTCTGGCCCTTGACGCCGCGGCCGCTGGTCTTGCCCTTGCCCGAACCCGGGCCACGGCCGACGCGCATGCGGGGCTTGTGGGCGCCTTCGTTGTCGCGGATCTCGTTGAGCTTCATCTGCCTTCTCCTTGGAGGTATGCGCCGGGCGAAGGCCCGACTCGGCTTGGGATCTGAATAGACTGAACCGCCCGCCCCGGCCAAGCGGCCGAGGGGGCGGTTCATAAGGACGGGCGTGCTTTACGCCTTTTCTTCCACCACGGCGACCAGGTGGGCCACCTTGGCGATCATGCCGCGCACCATCGGGGTGTCGGTCAGGGTCGAGTAGCGGCCGACGCGGTTCAGGCCCAGGCCCGCCAGGGTGGCGCGCTGGTCCTTGGTGCGGCGGATGGGGCTGCCGGTTTGGCGAACGGTGACTTGAGCCATGACGATACTGCTCCTCAGCCTTCGACGGCTTCGGGGGACGAAGCGCCGTCGTTGCGGCGGCCCAGGATATCGCCGACCTTCTTGCCGCGCTTGCCGGCCACCTGACGGGGCGAGCTCTGCTGCTTCAGGGCGTCGATCGTGGCGCGCACCATGTTGTAGGGGTTGGACGAGCCGACCGACTTGGCCACCACGTCCTGGACGCCCAGGGTTTCCAGCACCGCACGCATCGGACCGCCGGCGATCACGCCGGTGCCCGGAGGGGCCGAGCGCAGCATCACCTTGCCGGCGCCCCAACGGCCGCGGCCGTCGTGGTGCAGGGTGCGGCTCTCGCGCAGGGGCACGCGGACCATGGTCTTCTTGGCTTCTTCGGTCGCCTTGCGGATGGCTTCCGGCACTTCACGCGCCTTGCCGTGACCAAAGCCGACGCGGCCCTTGCCATCGCCCACCACCATCAGGGCGGCGAACGAGAAGCGACGACCACCCTTCACGGTGGCGGCGACGCGGTTGATGTGGACCAGCTTTTCGACGATCTCGTTGTCGACCTCTTCGCGAGGCTGACGATCGCGGCGATCCCGGCGTTCTTCGTTCGGACGAGCCATTCGGATTTCCTTAGAAGTTCAAGCCGGCTTCGCGCGCGGCGTCGGCGAGGGCCTTGACCCGGCCGTGATAGATGTAGCCGCCGCGATCGAACACGACGTCAGCCACCCCGGCAGCCTTGGCGCGCTCGGCGACAAGCTTGCCGACAGCGGCGGCGGCGTCCTTGTTGGCGCCCGTGGACTTCTCCGCGCCCTCGGCCTTTTCCAGGCTGGAGGCGGCGGCGAGCGTGACGCCCTGGGCGTCGTCGATCACCTGCGCGTAGATGTATTTGGACGAGCGGAACACCGTCAGGCGCGGACGGCCGGCGCCAACCTTCTTCAGGCGGGTGCGGACGCGGCGGGCGCGGCGTTGAATGGGGGAGAGTTTCGAAGACATGGCGATTACTTCTTCTTGCCTTCCTTGCGGCGAACCTTCTCGCCCGAGTAGCGCACACCCTTGCCTTTGTAGGGCTCAGGCGGACGCACGCGACGGATGCGGGCGGCGACTTCGCCCACGAGTTGCTTGTCGATGCCGGAGATGCGGATCTCCACCGGCTTCGGCACCACGAAGGTGATGCCTTCCGGGGGAGGCATGTCCACATCGTGGGAGAAGCCGAGCTGCATGGACAGGTCCTTGCCCTTCAGCGCGGCGCGATAGCCGACGCCGACCAGCTCGAGGACGACCTCGTAGCCCTTGGTCACGCCATCGACCATGTTGTTCACCAGGGTGCGGGACAGACCCCACATGGCGCGGGCGCGCTGGCTGTCGTCGCGCGGGGCGAACGACAGTTCGCCGTTCTCCTGGGTGATGACGATCTCGTCCACCACGCGGTGGGAGAGTTCGCCCTTCGGGCCCTTCACCTTGATCGCCTGGCCGTCCACCGTGACGGTGACGCCGGCGGGGATGGCGACGGTCTTCTTGCCGATCCGAGACATGACAGAACCCTTAGTAGACGCGGCAGAGCACTTCGCCGCCAACGTTTTGGTCGCGCGCGGCGGCGTCGCTCATCACGCCCTTGGGCGTGGACAGGATGGAGATCCCGAGGCCGTTCTTCACGGGCTTCAGGTCGCGGATCGAGGAATAGACCCGACGGCCCGGCGTGGAGACGCGGGAGATCTCGGCGATGACGGGCTCGCCGTCGAAGTACTTCAGCTCGATCTCGAACACCGGGAACTCGCCCGGCTCTTCGATCACGGTGTAGCCGCGGATGTAGCCTTCGTCCTGAAGGACGTCGAGCACCCGCTGGCGCAGCTTGGAAGCCGGCGTCAGCACCTTGGAACGCTTGCGCTGGGCGGCGTTCTTGATACGGGCGATCAGGTCGCTCAGGGGATCGTTCATCGACATGTGATCGCTCCCTTACCAGCTCGACTTGACGAGGCCGGGGATCTGCCCGGCGGACCCGAGTTCGCGCAGGGCGATCCGGCTCATCTTGAGTTTGCGATAGAATGCCCGCGGGCGGCCGGTGAGGTCGCAGCGGTTGCGGATGCGGGTCTTCGACGAGTTGCGCGGCAGCTCGGCCAGCTTGAGGCGCGCGTCGAAGCGCTCCTCCAGCGGCAGCGAGTCGTCGTTGGCGATCGCCTTAAGGGTTTCCCGCTTGTCGGCGTACTGTTTGACCAGCCGCTTGACCATGTTGTTGCGGTTGACGGCGCTCTTCTTAGCCATTGTCTGTCCTTCCCCCGTCCATCAATTCGTGAACGGGAACTGGAATTCTTTGAGAAGCGCCTTGGCTTCCGCGTCGGTCTTGGCCGTGGTGCACACGATGATGTCCATGCCCCAGATCTGATCAATTTCGTCGTAATTGATCTCGGGGAACACCAGATGCTCCTTCAGGCCCATGGCGTAGTTGCCACGGCCGTCGAAAGACGTGCCCTTCAGGCCCCGGAAGTCCTTCACCCGCGGCAGAGCCACGGTGATCAGACGGTCCAGGAACTCGTACATACGGTCCTTGCGCAGGGTGACCTTGGCGCCGATCACCATGTCTTCGCGCAGCTTGAAGCCGGCGATGGAGTTGCGGGCGCGGGTCGGGGCGGGCTTCTGACCGGCGATCATCGCCAGATCCTTCATCGCCGCCTGCGGCTTCTTCGAGTCGGCCACCGCCTCGCCGATCCCCATGTTCAGCACGATCTTGTCGAGCTTGGGGATCTGCATTTCGTTGGTGTAGCCGAACTGCTCCTTGAGCGCCGCGCGCATGCGCTCGCGGTACTCGGTCTTCAGCCGCGGTTCGTAAGCTGCCTCAGCCATTGATCACCTCGCCGGTCGTCTTGGCGAACCGAACCTTCTTATCGCCTTCAGTGCGGAAGCCGACGCGGGACGGCTTTCCGTTGGAATCGACGATGGCCACGTTCGACACGTGCACCGGCAATTCCTTGTTCTTGATGCCCCCTTGCGGGTCCGCCTGGGAGGCCTTGGTGTGGCGCTGGGCCATGTTCAGGCCCTCCACCAGCACGCGCTCATCCTTGGGGAACACCTTCAGGACGGAACCTTGACGGCCCTTGTCCTTGCCGGTGAGCAGGACGACCTTGTCGCCCTTTTTGATCTTAGCGGCCATTACAGCACCTCCGGCGCGAGGCTGATGATCTTCATGTGGTTCTTGGCGCGGAGTTCGCGCGGAACCGGCCCGAAGATGCGGGTGCCGATCGGCTCGGACTGCTTGTTGACGATCACCGCCGCGTTCTTGTCGAAGCGGATGGTGGAGCCGTCCTTGCGGGCGATGTCCTTCGAGGTGCGGACGACGATGGCGCGGAGCACATCGCCCTTCTTCACGCGGCCACGCGGAATGGCTTCCTTCACGGAAACCACGATCACGTCACCGACGCTGGCGTAACGGCGCTTCGCGCCGCCCAGCACCTTGATGCACATGACCCGGCGGGCGCCCGAGTTGTCGGCCACTTCCAGGTTAGTCTGCATCTGGATCATAGGTTCGGACCCTTCTTATTGAGCCGAAGCCTGGTCGCCCTTTGGCAGGACTTCCCAGGTCTTCAGCTTCGAACGCGGCGCACACTCGACAATGCGAGCGACTTCGCCCGTCTTGTAGGTGTTCGCTTCGTCGTGAGCGTGGAACTTCTTCGACCGGCGCACGGTCTTTTTCAGAACGGGGTGCAGGAAGGTACGCTCGACCTTCACCACCACGGTCTTGTCGCCCTTGTCAGAGACGACCACGCCTTCAAGAATTCGCTTAGGCATCGTTGTTCGTCCTTAGCCGGCGGCCGGCGTCTTCTGACGCATCACAGTCTTGATGCGGGCGATGTCCTTGCGCACCTGATCGACGCGATGGGTTTTCTCCATCTGGCCGGTGGCGGCTTGGAAGCGCAGGTTGAACTGCTCGCGCTTGAGGCCGAGCAGGCTTTCCTGCAGCTGGTCGGGGGTCAGACCCCGGACTTCTTCGATCTTCATCACGCGGCCTCTTGATGCATCGCGCCGGCGTCGAGCCGGGTGACCACACGGGTGCGGATCGGCAGCTTCGCCGCGCCGAGGCGCAGGGCCTCGCGGGCGACGTCGTCCGCCACGCCGTCGATCTCGAAAATGATCCGGCCGGGGTGCACCCGGGCGGCCCAGAACTCCACCGCGCCCTTACCCTTACCCATCCGGACTTCGGCAGGCTTGGAGGACACCGGCACGTCCGGGAACACGCGGATCCAGACGCGGCCTTGGCGCTTCATCTGACGGGTGATGGCCCGACGAGCGGCTTCGATCTGACGGGCGGTCAGGCGCTCCGGCTCGACAGCCTTCAGGCCGTAGGCGCCGAAGTTAAGGGCGAAGCCCCCCTTCGCGGCGCCGTGGATGCGGCCCTTGAACTGCTTGCGGAACTTGGTCTTCTTGGGTTGCAACATGACGAATAACCCTTAGCCGTCGTTACGGGGGCGACGGTCGCGGCGATCGCCACGATCCCGATCGCGCGACTCACCGCCAGGACCGGACGCCTCGGCGGCCCAGCGCTTGTCCTGGGCCATCGGGTCGTGCTCCAGCACCTCGCCTTTGAAGACCCAGGTCTTCACGCCGATGATGCCGTAGGTGGTCTTGGCTTCGGAGAAGCCGTAGTCGATGTCGGCGCGCAGGGTGTGCAGCGGAACGCGACCTTCGCGATACCACTCCATCCGCGCGATTTCCGCGCCGCCGAGGCGACGCGAGACGTTGATGCGGACGCCCTTGGCGCCGAGGCGCATGGCCGACTGCATCGCCCGCTTCATGGCCCGGCGGAACGCCACGCGGCGCTCGAGCTGCTGGGCGATGGACTCGGAGATGAGCTGAGCGTCGGTCTCGGGCTTGCGCACCTCGACGATGTTCAGGAACACTTCGCCCTCGGCCACCAGCGACAGGTCCTTGCGGAGCTTGTCGATGTCGCCGCCCTTCTTGCCGATGATCACGCCAGGGCGCGCGGCATAGATGGTGATGCGGCACTTCTTGTGCGGGCGCTCGATGATGATGCGCGACACGCCGGCCTGGGCCAGGCGCTGCTTCAGCTGCTTGCGCAGCTTGATGTCCTGGTGAAGCAGCCGGCCGTAGTCGTCGCCGTCGGCGAACCAGCGGGAGTCCCAGGTGCGGTTGACGCCGAGGCGCAGACCGATCGGATTAACCTTCTGTCCCATCAGGCGGCTTTCCTGTTGGCGTCGGCGCCCTGCTCGCGGACGACGATGGTGATCTCGGAGAACGGCTTCTCGATGCGCGAGGCGCGGCCGCGAGCGCGGGCCGAGAAGCGCTTCATCACAAGGTTCTTGCCCACGAAGGCCTCGGCGACGATCAGGTTGTCGATGTCGAGGTTGTGGTTGTTCTCGGCGTTCGAGATGGCCGAGTAGAGCAGCTTGCGCACGTCCTTGGCGACGCGCTTGGGGCTGAACTCCAGCTCGTTCAGGGCGCGCTGAACCGGCAGGCCGCGGATCGACTGGGCCACCAGGTTGAGCTTGCGCGGCGAGGTGCGGATGTTCACGCCCTTGGCGCGGGCTTCCGTCTCGGCGACGCGGCGAGGATTGGCTTTCTGGCTCATGCCTATCTCCTCTTCGCCTTCTTGTCGGCCGCGTGGCCGTAGAAGGTGCGGGTGGGGGCGAACTCGCCGAGCTTGTGGCCGACCATGTCCTCGTTGACGGACACGGGGACATGCTTCTGGCCATTGTGGACGCCGAAGGTCAGGCCCACGAACTGCGGCACGATGGTGGAGCGGCGCGACCAGGTCTTGATCACGTCCTTGCGGCCGGAGCCTTGCGCGGCGTCGGCCTTCTTCAGGAGGTAGCCGTCGACAAACGGACCTTTCCAGACGGAACGGGTCATGGGTTAGCGAGCCTTCTTCACGTGGCGCGTACGGATGATGAACTTGTCCGTGGTCTTGTTGACGCGGGTCTTGCGGCCCTTCGTCGGCTTGCCCCACGGGGTGACCGGGTGACGGCCGCCCGAGGTCTTGCCTTCACCACCGCCATGGGGGTGGTCGACCGGGTTCATGGCGACGCCGCGCACGTGCGGGCGGAAGCCCATGTGACGAACCCGCCCGGCCTTGCCGAGGTTCTGGTTCATGTGGTCCTGGTTGGACACCGCGCCGACGGTGGCGAGGCAGCTGTCCAGGACCATGCGCAGTTCACCGGACCCGAGACGGATCTGGGCGTAGCCGGCGTCGCGGCCGACCAGCTGGGCGTAGGCGCCGGCCGAGCGGGCCATCTGGCCGCCCTTGCCGGGCTTCAGCTCGACGTTGTGGATGATGGTGCCGACCGGCATGGAGCGCAGCGGCATGGTGTTGCCGGGCTTCACGTCGACCTTTTCGCCCGTCACCACTTCGTCGCCGGCCTTAAGGCGCTGCGGCGCGAGGATGTAGGACAGAGTGCCGTCCGCATACTTGATCAGGGCGATGAAGGCGGTCCGGTTCGGATCGTACTCCAGCCGCTCGACCGTGGCCGAACCCTGCTTGGTGCGCTTGAAGTCGACCAGACGGTACAGCTTCTTCGCGCCGCCGCCGCGGAAGCGGACGGTGATACGACCGTTGTTCGAGCGGCCGCCCTTCGAGGACAGGCCCTCGACCAGCGACTTCTCAGGACGACCCTTGTGCAGTTCCCTGCGGTCGATCAGCACCAGGCCGCGCTGGCCGGGAGAGGTGGGATTATATTGCTTGAGCGCCATCGGTTATGTCCTCAGAGCCCGGTGGTCACGTCGATGGACTGACCGTCCTTCAAGGTGACGATCGCCTTCTTGACGTCGGACCGACGGCCCTTGACGCCACGGAAGCGCTTGGTCTTGCCCTTAACGTTCAGGGTGTTGACCTTCACGACGTTGACCTTGAACAGGGCCTCGACCGCCGCGGCGATCTCATCCTTGGACGCGGTGTCGTCGACGCGGAACACCACCTTGTTCTGCTCCGAAAGCAGGGTGGCCTTCTCGGTGATCACCGGGGACAGGATCACGTCGAAATGGCGAGCGGTAGGGTCAGCCATTACGCGGCCTCCTTCTCAGCGAAGCGGGCCTCGATCGCTTCAACCGCGGCGCGGGTCAGCACCAGCCGGTCGCGGCGCAGGACGTCGTAGACGTTCAGGCCGGCGTTGGGCAGCACGTCGATGCCGTGGATGTTGCGGGCGGCGAGCTTGAAGTTGTTGTCGACTTCCGGCCCCGCGATGACGAGGGCGTTGGTCAGGCCGATCTTGGCCAGGGACGCCTTCAGGGCGGCGGTCTTCGGCGCCTCGAGGGCGACGGTGTCCACCACCAGCAGCGTACCGGCCTTGGCCTTGGACGACAGGGCGTGGCGCAGGGCCAGGGCCCGGACCTTCTTGGGAAGGTCGAAGGCGTGGCTGCGGTTCACCGGGCCGTGCGTCTTGGCGCCGCCGACGAACTGAGACGCCTTGCGCGAGCCGTGACGGGCGCCGCCGGTGCCCTTCTGCTTGTACATCTTCTTACCCGTACGAGCGACCTCGTTGCGGGTCTTGATCTTGTGGGTGCCGGCGCGGCGCTTGGCGAGTTGCCAGTTCACGCAGCGGGCCAGGATGTCCCCACGGATCTCGGTGATGCCGAACACGTCGTCCGACAGCTCGATATCGCCGGCAGCGCCGGAATCGAGGGTGATTACGTTCAGCTTCACGCTTCGCCTCCCTCATTGGCTTCGGGAGCCGCGGCCTCGGCCGGCGCTTCCACAGAGGCCGCTGCAGGAGCGGCGTTGTCCGAACCGGCCTTGCGGAACGCACCCGGGGTCGGGACGTCCTTGGGCGCACGCTTCACGGCGTCGCGGACCTTGACGTAGGAGCCTTCGGAGCCGGGAACGGCGCCGCGGATCATGATCAGGCCCCGCTCGACGTCCACGCGGACGACTTCCAGGTTCTGGGTGGTGACGGTCTCGACACCGAGGTGACCAGCCATCTTCTTGTTCTTGAAGGTCCGGCCCGGGTCTTGACGCTGACCGGTGGAGCCCAACGAACGGTGCGACACCGAAACCCCGTGGGTGGCGCGAAGCCCCCCGAAGTTCCAGCGCTTCATGCCGCCGGCGAAGCCCTTACCGATGGTGGTGCCCTGGATGTCCACCCGTTGGCCGGGGACGAAGTGGTCGGCGGTGAACTCCGCGCCCACCTCGATCAGGTTTTCCGGGGTGACACGGAACTCGGTGAGCTCGTGCTTGGGCTCGACCAGGGCCTTGGCGAAGTTGCCGCGCATGGCCTGGCTGGTGTTCTTTGCCTTCTTCGCGCCGGCGCCGAGCTGAAGGGCGGTGTAGCCGTCCTTGTCTTCGGTGCGCTGGGCGGTGACCTGGCAGCCCTCGAGGCTGAGCACGGTCACGGGCACGTGGACGCCGGCTTCATCGAAGAAGCGGGTCATCCCGAGTTTCTTGGCGAGTACGCCGGTTCGCATCTGTCCGGCCTCCCTTAAATCTTGATCTCGACGTCGACACCGGCCGACAGGTCGAGCTTCATCAGCGCGTCCACGGTCTGCGGGGTCGGGTCGACGATATCCAGCACGCGCTTGTGCGTGCGGATCTCGAATTGCTCGCGCGACTTCTTGTCGACGTGCGGCGAGCGGTTGACGGTGAATTTTTCGATCAGGGTCGGCAGCGGGATCGGCCCACGCACCTGAGCGCCGGTGCGCTTGGCGGTCTGGACGATCTCCCGCGTGGAGTGGTCCAAGACCCGATGGTCGAAGGCTTTCAGCCTGATGCGGATGTTCTGACGATCCATATCGTAACGTTCCTCAGCGTTCGCCGACGCAATCCTGACAGTTCAAAGACCGGTGGGCCTTGCGGCCCTAGCGCATCCCGAACGCATACTCGTTCCCAAAGGGACCAAGCCGCCCGAGATCCGCAAAAAACGACAACGGCCCCGCCTGCTCACTAAAGGAGCCTGCGAAGCCACCCCCAAAATCCCGCGCCAACAACGGTGCGTTATGTCAGGCCGTCTTTGCGAACCGCGTCTAGCCAGTGGCTACGGCCGGTCCCCAAGAGGCGCGGTTGATACGCGGCAGGAGTCGGTGCGTCAAGGGTGTTCGGTGCGCGAAGGGCCGTTCCCCACCTGTGGAAGAGGGCGCCCGCGAGGCCGACGAACGCGGGGACGCGCTGGAGGCGCCGCAGGAGGGTCTCAGACGACGCAGCACGCGGTTTAAGCGGTCGCCGCCCCCATATCCGGCCCTAGGCGCCACCTCCTCCCGCAAGGAGAGCAGGCCCCTCCCCGCGCGATTCTGGCCCGGCGAATCGGCCACGCCGCGACTCAATCCTCCACGAACGCCCTCAACCGGCCCAGCGCGGCCTCCCATTGGCCGGAGACGGTGTCGAGGTACGCCTTGGCGTCGGCCACGGGACCGGGCTGGTAGGCGTAGCGGCTTTCGCGGCCGGCCCTCAGCCGGCTCACCAGCCCAGCGCTCTCGAGTACGTTCAGGTGCTTGGTCACCGCCTGGCGGGTCAGGCTCTGGCCCTCCGACAGGGCGGCGATGGAGCGGCTCTCCCCGTCGCTGAGGCGGGACAGCAGGGCCAGGCGCGTGGGGTCGCCCAAAGCCGCGAAGGTGTGGGCCGCGAGGGTCTGGGCCGCCAACACCTGCGCGGCGGCGGGCTCAGGACTCGACATAGGCCTTGATGTTCCGCCCCTGCTCTTCCCAGCCCTGCTCGTTGCCGCGGAAGACGCTGTCCCGGCGGTCGGCGGGAATCGATTCGAAGCCGGACTCCACAATGGTCAGCCGCACCCCCGCGAGTGTGGGGGCGAGGGTGAACTCCACCAGGGTGCTGGGCAGTTGGGCTTCGTCGCCGACCTCCCCCGGCCCGGGGTGGGACCAGCGGAAGGCGAAGTAGCGCATGGGCTCGGCGGCCACGACCACCGCTCGCCACTTCATATGTTCGTAGCCGGGATAGGTCATCTGGCCCGTGCTCAGCACCCCCACCACGAAGGGGCCGTCGAGGCTCACCTTGAACCATTCGCCAAACTGCTCGTGGTCGGTGAGCGCCTGCCACACCCGCTCGACGGGGGCGTTCAGATCGACGGTCTTCTCGATACGGTCGGACATATCCGCAACCTCCTGGTTGCGGATTTTGTGACACGGGTCGGGGAGATTGGCAACCGTTTGGTTGCGGGTCATTCTCCCGTCTTCCTCGCCCCTGACCCGAGCAAGACGGAGCTGCCTAGGCGTAGGAAGCGATCAATCCCGATCCGGCGCACCGAGGGGGAAGTAGGGGCGGTAGGGGCGCGCCTCTTCCACGCAGCGGGCCATGGAGGGGCGGGCCAGCAGCCGGGCGCGGTAGGCGGTGAGGTTGGCGAACTCCGGCGCGATCCGGTGCACCCAGTCGGCATAGAACAGCGAGGGCGCCGCCGCGCAGTCGGCCAGGGTGAAGTCCGCCCCCGCCGCCCAGGTCCGCCCCGCCATCACCCCGTCGAGCCACCCGTAGGCGGTCTCCAGCGCCTTGCGGGCCTGGTCGGCGCCATAGGGGTCGCGGGAGCCCTCCGGCCGCAGGGCGTCGGCCACGGCCGCCTGCATGGGCGTCATGACATAGTTGTCGAACAGCCGGTCCATCAGCCGCACCTCCAGCGCCGCCTTGGCGTCCGCCGGGACCATGGGCGCCGAGCCGGGGTGATAGAGGCCGAGGTGCTCGATGATGACGCTGGTCTCCAGCACCGGCCTGCCGTCGTCCACCAGCACCGGGAACTTGCCCCGCGGGGACAGCTTGGCCAGCTCCTCCCCCGCCCCCGGCTCCTCCAGGCTGCGATATATAAAGGGCGTCCCGTTCTCATAGAGAGCGATCAGCACCTTCTGGCAGTAGGACGAGAAGGGATGGGCGTAGAGCGTCAGGGTCATGCGGCGGCTCCCCTATGGCGAGGTTTGCGCAGGCTAGCCCGGCCTCAGGGACCCGGCCAGCCTGCGCATGACGCCGATCAGATCACTCCGAAGGCCCGCATCGCCTCGGCCACCCGCACGAAGCCGGCGATGTTGGCGCCGAGGACGTAGTTGCCGGGGACGCCATATTCATCCGCCGTCTCGGCGCAGGCGTCGTGGATATTGTGCATGATGGAGGCGAGGCGGGTCTCGGTCTCCTCGAAGGTCCAGCTATCGCGCGAAGCGTTCTGCTGCATCTCAAGGGCCGAGGTGGCGACGCCGCCGGCGTTGGCGGCCTTGCCCGGCGCGAACATGACGCCGGCCTCCTGGAAGATGCGGACCGCTTCGGGGGTGCAGGGCATGTTGGCGCCCTCCCCCACCGCGACGACGCCGTTCTTCACCAGCTCCTGCGCGTCAGTGCCGGTCAGCTCGTTCTGGGTGGCCGACGGCATGGCGACCTCGCAGGGCACGCTCCAGATCGAGCCCCCCTCGACATAGTGGGCGCCGGCGCCGCGGAGGGCCACGTAGTCGCTGATGCGGCCGCGCTGCTTCTCCTTGATCTGCTTGACCAGATCGAGATCGATGCCGGCCTCGTCCACCACATAGCCGTTGGAGTCGGAGCAGGCGATGACCTTGCCCCCGAAGGAAAGCAGCTTCTCGATCGTATAGATGGCGACATTGCCCGAGCCCGACACCACGCAGCGCCGGCCGGCCAGATCCACCCCCCGGGTGGCCAGCATCCGCTCCACGAAATAGACCGCACCGTAGCCGGTCGCCTCGGTGCGGGCGCGCGAGCCGCCGTACACCAGCCCCTTGCCGGTCAGCACCCCCGCCTCGTAGCGGTTGGTCAGGCGCTTGTACTGGCCGAACATGAAGCCGATCTCGCGGGCGCCCACGCCGATGTCGCCCGCCGGCACGTCGGTATATTCGCCCAGGTGCCGGTGCAGTTCGGTCATGAAGGACTGGCAGAACCGCATGATCTCCCCGTCCGACCGGCCGCGCGGATTGAAGTCCGAGCCGCCCTTGCCGCCGCCGATGGGCAGGCCGGTCAGGGCGTTCTTGAATATCTGCTCGAAGCCCAGGAACTTGATGATCCCCAGGTTCACCGAGGGGTGGAAGCGGATGCCGCCCTTGTAGGGGCCGAGGGCGGAGTTGAACTGCACCCGGAAGCCGCGGTTGATCTGCACTTGGCCCTTGTCGTCGACCCAGGGCACCCGGAAGATGATCTGCCGCTCCGGCTCGCAGATGCGCTCGATCAGCGCATCGTCGGCATAGCCGGGATGCTTGGCGACCACCCGGCCCAGGCTTTCCAGGACTTCGCGCACCGCTTGGTGGAACTCAGCCTCGCCGGCGTTGCGCCGCAGGACCTCGGCCAGGATGGGCTCGAGCTTCTCGTCGATCAGAATCAAAGTGCACAAACTCCGGTGGATGGCTTGAGGACTTTTCGCATGCGCCCCTTTGCGGTGCGTGCTAGCCGTCCCCGCGGCATGCTGCATAGGAAAAATCGACCGAAAGCGTCATTTTCGGCCGCATGTGTGGGATTTGCTCATCGTTATCGGTGAAAAATGTCCGGCCAAGGTGGCGCTTCCGCGCCAAATGTGGCGCGAAATGCGCGTTTCTGATTTGTTCTAAATCGGCGTTATAACGTCGCTTGATCGGGGACGGATTCGCGGGGACACGGGGCCGCTCGCCTTCCTCGCCGCCTTCCTCGCCTCTGAGGCGAGGATCCAGAAACGCCGACGCTAGACCTGCGCGCACTGCGGTGCTTGCCGGCGACCGTCGCGCGTCTGGATGCTCGGGTAAGACCCGAGCAAGACGGGAGTGCGGCTGGACGACGGAGCCCCTACGCCCGCGCCGACGTCTCCGGCGGCATCTCGATGTCGATCTCCAGGGTGGAGACCCGCTGGCTGCGGTCGAGCTTCACCACCACCTTGTCCTGGTCGATGGGGAAGTGTTTGGCGATCACCGCCAGTATCTCCTGCTGGAGCTGGGCGACGATGTCGCTGCGGCCGTCGAGGGCCCGCTCGTGCGCCAGCAGCACCTGCAGCCGGTCCCGCGCGACGGGGGCGGACTGCTTGCGGGCGAGGAAGCTGAAGATGCTCATGCCGCGGCCGCCTTCCGGCCGAACAGGCGGTCCATGAAGCTGCGCTTCTCGGCGGGCACCTGCACCGCCACCGTTTCGCCCATCAGCCGCCGCGCCGCGTCCGCATAGGCCTTCGCCGCCGGGGACGAGGGGTTGTGCAAGGTCACCGGGCAGCCGAGGTTGGAGGCGGTCAGCACGTCCGGGCTTTCGCCCACCACGCCCAGCAGGGGGATGGCCAGGATCTCCAGCACGTCCTCCACCTTCATCATCTCGCCGCGGGCCGCCCGCGCCGGGTCGTAGCGGGTGAGCAGCAGATGCTTCTCCATCGTCTCCCCCCGCTCGGCGCGTAGGGTCTTGGAGTCGAGCATGCCGATGATCCGGTCGGAGTCGCGCACCGACGACACCTCCGGGTTGGTCACCACCACGGCGAGGTCGGCGAAGCGCATGGCCAGCGTCGCGCCCTTTTCGATGCCGGCGGGGCTGTCGCAGATGATCCAGTCGAAGCGCTCGCGCAGCTCATTGATCACCCGCTCCACCCCCTCCTCGGTGAGAGCGTCCTTGTCCCGCGTCTGGGAGGCGGGCAGCAGGTGCAGGGTCTCCACCCGCTTGTCGCGGATCAGGGCCTGGGCCAGCTTGGCGTCGCCCTGGACCACGTTGACGAGGTCGAACACTACCCGCCGCTCGGCCCCCATGATCAGGTCGAGGTTGCGCAGGCCGACGTCGAAATCGACCAGCACGACATTCTGGCCCGCCTGAGCGAGCGCCGCGCCGAGGGACGCGGAGGTGGTGGACTTCCCCACCCCTCCCTTGCCGGACGTGACCACCATGACCTTGGACATTGGATACCTACTCCCTCGCCTCGACGCCGAAGCGCAGCATTTCAATCAAGTGCGGTGATGCGCAGGACGCCGCGGTCGCAGCGGACCTGGGCGGGGCGGCCGTGCAGTTGCTCGCCCCAGTGCTCCGCGGTGCGGTAGAGCCGGTCCACCCCCACCATCTCGGCCTCCAGTTTGCGGCAGAAGATCCGCCCCTCCCCGCTGGCGTTCACCCCCGCGATGGCCCGGCCGCGCAGGGGGCCGTAGACGTGGAGCGAACCTCCGGCGATCACCTCCGCCCCAGAGGCGAGCGCCCCCATCACGGTGACGTCGCCCTCTGGAAAGAAGATGGACTGGCCGGAGCGCACCGGGCCGTCGATCAGCAGCGAACCGCCGGGCTCGGGGGCCGACGGGGGCTCTTGGCTGGCGGGGGTCCCGGCCCGGCCAGATTCGGGGCGGACCTCGGCGACCTCGCGCCCATGCAGTTCGGTGGGCAGCTGCGCCCAGCGCGTCCCCGTCAGCAGGGCGGGCTCCGCCCCCTCGATCCCGACGAGGCGGAAGTCCCGCGCCTCCAGCCCCTCCAGCAGGATGGCCACCGCGTCGCGGCCCTCCACGCTGGCGACGGCGAGGTCCACCACCACCGGCCGGTCGGAGAAGAAACCGGGGACGTCGCGAATCTGCGCGTCCAGCGCCCCGAACCATCCGGCCAGGGGAAGCTCGGGCGCCACCACCAGGGCCATGAAGCTGCGGCCACGCACCCGAAGCCTTGGCGGCGCAAGTCCTTCGGTCGTCGCCATCGCAGTGAACCCTCTCATTGGTGTCGCCGACCGGCCCGCGCGCGATCCGCCGTCCGCGGACGATGCGAAAAGCCCGAATCGGACCGCACCGCTTCCCTCCCCTTCCCCCGGAACCTGGGCCAAATCCAGGCGAATTGGGCTCCCTTTCGAAGCGAAACTGTGGATAAAACAAATAGTTAACGCGTTAGTATGCACGTTCGGCGCGAGTCACTAAGTTCTTGTTTTGTTCTAATTCCGCGATAATCTCGGCCCATGGGATCGTCGCCGCAGATCATCGGCGCCGTGCGTGGGCGCGGCGCGAAGTCGAACCGTACGGGGCGGTATGAACCGCAGACCCGCGAGGATTTCGACGACGGCTGGACGCAGGAGGACGCCGAGCCGCCGCGCATCGACACCACTCTGACGGCCGAGCGGGCCAAGACCATCATCACCCGCAACGACAGCCCGGACGTGGGCTTCGACCGGTCGATCAATCCCTATCGGGGGTGCGAACACGGCTGCATCTACTGCTACGCCCGCCCGGCCCACGCCTACATGGGGCTGTCGCCGGGGATCGACTTCGAGACCCGGCTGTTCTTCAAGGCGGAGGCGGCGCGGCTGCTGGAGAAGGAGATCTCCAGCCCGCGATATACCCCCAAACGCATCCATATCGGCGGCAACACCGACCCCTATCAGCCGGCCGAGCGCACCTTGAAGGTGACCCGCTCGATCCTGGAGGTGCTGGCCCGCTACGACCACCCGTTCAGCATCATCACCAAGTCGGCGCTGATCGCCCGCGACGCCGACATCATCGGGCCGATGGGCAGGAAGGGACTGGTGCGGGCGGCCGTGTCCATCACCACCCTCGACCGCAAGCTCGCCCGCACGATGGAGCCCCGCGCCGCCACGCCGGAGCGGCGGCTCGGCGCCGTGCGCGCCCTGACCGAGGCGGGGGCGCAGGTGATGGTGGGCTTCGCGCCGGTGATCCCCGGGCTGAACGACCACGAGCTGGAGGCGGTGCTGGAGGCCGCGGCCAAGGCCGGCGCCACCTCGGCCATGTATGTGTCCCTGCGCCTGCCGGCGGAGATCAAGGACCTGTTCCGCGAGTGGCTGGAGGCCGAGCTGCCGGACCGGGCCAGGAAGGTGATGTCCCTGGTGCGCCAGATGCGCCGGGGCCGCGACTACGACCCCGAATGGGGCAAGCGGATGCGCGGCGAAGGTCCCATCGCCGACCTGATCGCCAGCCGCTTCGCCCGGGCCATCGCCCAGTACGGCCTCGACCGCCCCACCCCGCCCCTGCGCCTCGATCTGTTCAAGCGGCCGGCGGCGCAGAGCAACCAGCTCAGCCTGTTCGGCTGACGCCGCCATCACGAAGGACGACGTTCATGCAGTACGACCTCTCTTTGGGGGCGGTTTCGGACGCGCCGCATCGGCACCGGCTGTTCTTCGCCGTGCTTCCGGACGCGGCCACGGCCATGCTGGTTCGGCGGCTGGCGTGGGAGCTGAAGCGCCGGTTCGGCCTCGCCGGCGCGCCGCTCAAGCCGGAGCATCTGCACATGACGGTGGAGTTCTTCGGCGCCTTTCCCGAACTGACGGACGGGATCGTCGAGACCGCCAAGTGGCTCGGCGCAGGAGTGGTGGCGGCGCCGTTCGACGTCACCCTCAAGGAGGCGATCAGCTTCCGCAACGACGCGCGCCGCCCCCTGGTGCTGCAGGGCCGACACGGCGGTTTCGATGTCCTGCAGAGGGCGATCTGGCGGGTGCTGGGGCCGGATTTCCGCGGGCGCAAAGCGACGCCGCACATGACCCTGCTCTACGACGACCAGATGGTGAAGCGGACGGGGTTGGCCGAACCCATCTCCTTCGCCGCGCGGGAGCTGGTGCTGGTCCACAGCATCTACGGCGAGAGCCGGCACGAGCATCTGGCGAAGTGGCCGCTCAGGGGGTGACGGGGCCCGGGCGCCAGGCCTGGAGCAGGATGCGATCAGGCGGAATCGCCCGATCGCTGAAGCCTGCTCGATACGCCCAACTCATTTCCGTCTTCCCCGTCCTTCGTGCCGAGGATCCAGAAACGCCGAGGCCGGACCAGATAGCCCTGCCGCCTCGGCGCGTCTGGATGCTCGGGTCAGGCCCGAGCAAGACGGGGACGTTGTAGGGGCTGGGAGCCCCCTTAGAACGGGATCTCGTCGTCGAGGTCGGCGGCGAAGCTTTCGCGGGCGCCGCCCGCCGGGGCCCGGCCGCCGGACTGGAAGCCGCCGCCACCGCCGCTGCCGTAGTCATTGCTGCGGCCGCCGCCGAAGCCGCCCTCGTCGCCGGCCCCGGCGCCTGCGCCGTCGTTACGGCCGTCGAGCATGGTCAGTTCGCCGCGGAACTTCTGCAGCACGATCTCGGTGGAATATTTCTCCACCCCCTGCTGGTCGGTCCATTTGCGGGTCTGCAGCGCGCCCTCGACATAGACCTTGGAGCCCTTGCGCAGGTAGTTTTCGGCCACCTTCACGAGGTTCTCGTTGAAGATCACCACCTGATGCCACCCGGTCTTTTCCTTGCGCTCGCCGCTGGAGCGGTCGCGCCAGGTCTCGGAGGTGGCGATGCGCAGGTTGGCCACCTTGTCGCCGGAGCCGAGGGTGCGGACTTCCGGGTCGCGCCCCAGATTCCCCACGATGATCACCTTGTTCACGCTACCGGCCATTGGGAGCCATCCTCTAGATTTGTTCTCAGTATGTTCCGCACCCTTGGGCGCGAGTCAATGTGGCGCGACCTTAACGCGGCACCGAGCCGGGCGCGACGAGTTGGTTTCCGATCCGCACCAGCGCCGGATACTGCGGCGCGGTCAGGCTGTTGGCGGTGAACACCCCTTCGGTGCGCAGGAACAGGAACTGGCCCTGATAGCTGCCCACGACGTTGGTGGTGGTGCCCCCCAGGCGCAGGAAGCGCAGGCGCATCCCCTCCAGCTCGGCGGCGCACAGCTCCAGGCTCGGCACATTGTCCGCCACCTTGTCGAAGCGGACCCCGCCCTCCTTCAGGCGCTGCATGTTGTAGCAGACCTTGCGGTCGGTCGGCGCCTTCACCGTTTTGGGCGCGCAGGCGCCGAGCCCCAGGCTGGAGGCCAGGGCGGCGGCGACGAGGACGGCGATCGGTCGAAGCATCATCGTGTCACACGTCATTGCGGGAGGGGGGCGATCGAGCAATCCCGCGGGTTCTGCTCGGCGATCGTATGGAAATTGCGATTGTCGGCCGCGGTTTCAACCTTGCCGGGGACAAGGCGCAGGGTCTGGCCGCCCCAGCGGCCATAGGCCGCTTCCCCCGGCCGCAGGCAGCGGCTCTGGAAGAGGGCCTGGACACAGGTGTTGAGCGTCATCGACCCGCCCGCGTCCTTCCACCCGTCGGAGCCGAACCGCAGGCAGCTATCCGAGGGCGCTCCGGAAGCGGGCGTGACCGAGACCGTGGGCACCTTGGCCGGCGGCGCAGGGGGCAAGGGGGTGGTGGCCTTGAGCGTCTCGGGCGCCGGAATCGGCTGCAGGTCGGCCCCGCCGGTCGCCGCCGCCAGCTCGCCGGTCTGGTCGAGGCCGACGTCCAGGGCCTGGGCCGCCACGCCGTTGCGTTGAGCGCAGTCGGCCAGTGTCGCCAAGCCCACGAACTGGCCGCCGACGAAGCAGCGCAGGGTGCGTTTGGGATCGAGCTTGGCCTCGTCCAGCCCCATCTCGACCTGCAACCCGCGCTCGCCGGTGGTCGGGGTCGGTTTGTCCCCCCCGCCCTTGGTGACCATGACCGCTGCGACCACGCCGGCGGCCACCGCCACAGCCGCGCCCGCGCCGATCAGAATCCGGCGATCGAATGAGGGATCCATCCGCCTTGGCTACGCGCGGATCAGCCCGGGCGCAAGACCAAGCGGCGATCAGCCGCCGAGGCGGGACAGCGCTTCCTGATAGTTGGCCAGCCTGGCGGTGATATAGGCAGGCGCCTGCCCCGAGTTGGCTCCGCTCTTGATCGGAGCCACCGTGGCGATCATGTCCTTGTAGATGGCCTGGATAGTGGTGATGGCGCCCATCAGCGAGGTCTGGGCCGACCGGGCGTTGGTCCCGTCGATGGACAAGGTCGAGGGCAGCTTCAGGCCATAGATCTTGTCCGCCGACTTGGCCTGGCCGACCTTGGGGTTGCTCACCACCCCCACGTCCTTGTCGATCACCCCTTCGACCAGCCCGAGGCCCGTCAGCGCATTGCGCCCATCGGCGCCGGCGATCACCTGGATCTCGGCGGAGGCGCTGGCCGGCACGATGCGGATCTGGGTGCGGCCGTCCACCGTCACCGTGCTGGCGATGGCGGAGAAGTTGGTGGCCCGACTGATCTTGCGCGCCAGGGTCTGGTAGGTGTCGCCCGCCTCGATGGTGATGCTCAGCGCCGCTCCGCCCCCGGTGCGCAGCTTGAACTGGTCGCCGGGGCGCAGGGAGGTGGAGGACACCACGTTGCTGCTGGAGGAATAGTCGATGGTCCCCTTCGGCAGGCCGAGCCGGTCGAGGGCCGAAACCCCCGCGGGGTCCACCGAGATGGCCGTGGGGGTGGAGACCCCATCCAGCCCGTCGAACTGCTTGGACCAGCCGACTGCGCCGGTGGTCGGATCGATGGCCACCGCATAGCCCTTCTCGGTGGGGGCGTCGCCGCTGGCGGCGGAGGGCGGGCCGGCGACCCGGCCGGTGATATAGACCTTTCCGTCGGACACCGTCATGGCCCCGACGTCGGTGTCCCCGGTCCCCGAATAATAGGTCAGCCGGTCGCTGCCCGCAGGCGCGAGGTCGGCGGAGAGTTTCGCAACGAAGGCCTCCCCCTCGTCGCCATAGGGAGTGGTGACGGTCCCGGCGTTCAGGGCGCCGTTGTGGGTGGAGCCGGCGATCAGGATCTCGCCCCCCGGCCCGACGCCGATGCCGGCGATGTCCCCGCCCATCAGGTCGCCCAGGTCGCGGGTGGCGGCCAGCACAGGCGCCCCCGTAGGCTGCAGATCATAGCGGCGGACGATGGCGCGGCCATCCTCGACGCTGGCGACATAGGCCGAAGACCCCTGCACCACCATGCCGGAGGCGCGGTCCGTGCCCGTGGTGCCGAACTGGGTGGTGAAGGCGCTGGTGGCGCTCCAGATGGGGTCGCTCCCCGGGACCAGGGTCTTCGTGGGGGTGAAGGCGGCGATGTAGCCGTCGGTGCTGCCGATCGCCCCCGCGCCGGGCATGGCCGAGCGGGTGGTGCCGGTCAGATAGACCTTGCCGTCCGTGCCGAAGGCCAGGCCTTCCACATTGTCGTCGCCGCTGACCGCGCCGCGGCGCTGGGTCCAAAGCTCATCCCCCGCCGCATTGAACACCGAGACGAAGCTGTCCGCCCCGCTGGAGGATGTGGAGAGCAGGTCGTTGCTGTCGAGGGCGCCCGTCACCGAGCCGCCGATGGCCACCTGGGAGCCGTCCGCCGAAACAGCGAGGGCATAGCCCTTGGCCGCGTCCCCTGCCCCCAGGGTGCGGGTGAACAGCAGGTTGCCGGCCGAATCGTACTTCAGCAGGGCCACATCGCTGTCGCCCTTGATCGGCTGGCCGTCCGCCGTCTTGCCGGCGATGTCGGCCAGCACATAGACCGAGCCGTCCGGGGCGGTGGCGCTGGCCTTCAGGCCCGTGACCTCCTTGCCCAGAGTCTGGGAGACGATGCGCGCCGCGTCAGGGTCCGACCCGTCCAGCTTGAAGAACTGCGAGACCGGGCTGGGCTTGACCCCCGTGGTCTTGCCGCTGAGCTGGGAGATATAGACGGCGGGCTTGGGATCGGGCGCCGTGAAGGTGATCGTCTCGCTGGCGATCCCCTTGATCCTGAAGGCGAAACTATCCTTCGGCTCACCCCCGAGGTTGACGGTCTTGCCCCCCGCCGTGATGGTTTGGGCGACGCCTGGGATACGTTCGTTGGCGATGCGGGTGACGACGCCGGCGGCCTGCAGCTTGTCGTTCATATAGAGGACGACGTTGCTCATGCTGCGCGGGGTGGAGCCCATCTTCGACAGGTCGAACTGGACGGTGGTGTCGGTGCCGGCCGAGCCCTTCACGTTCATCGAGAAGACGGTGTCGCCCTGGAAGGCCTCCACCTCGTCGCTCAGATTGCCGGTGTGCAGGGGGCGGGTGACGTAGCTGTCCACCTGGGCCTTGGCCCCGACGGTGCTCTGCATCTTGTCCACGGCCGCGCCCTGGACGATGTCGAAGCCCTTGAACGGCGAGGCGCTCAGAAAGGCCTGAATCTCCTTCATGCCCTTCTCGAAGCGGTTGTTCATCAGCCGCTTGTCGAGGTCGCTGACGCCCTTGGCCCCCGCCCGTTCGGCCAGGCCTTCGAGGGCGTTGACCGCCTGGTAGAGGCCGAACAGATTCTTGTAGTTGCGGGTGTCGTCGGCGGTCTTGAGGGAGGCGTCGAGCTTGGCCGCTTCGGTGTCGATGAACTTGCCGCCGCGCATCACCATGTCGGCCAGCGCGCTCATCTTCGGCGCGGTGGAGACGATGCTCCAGGGGGGGGTGGGGTTCTTCTTCGCCCCGCTCGATCCGGACGCACTGGCGCCGGCGGCCGCAGCCGCACCCGACTTGGCCTGGTAGTAGGACAGCAGCGAACTGGCGTCGATCGTAAGCACGGCGAACCTTTTCGTACCCCTGCACTATCGCCCGGCGACGTTGACGAGGTGTTTACGGGATTCGCGGGTGGCGGGCACTCATCCCGGAGGCAGGCCACCAAACCACCCGCTCATCCCGGCGAATGCCGGGAACCAGGTCGCAAAGCTCGCCTCTGAAAGCGGAGCGCCGGAGCGACCTCCGCCAAAACGCAGCGTTCTACGATCTGGGCCCCGGCATTCGCCGGGGTGAGCGGAGGAGAATGGCCTCAGCCCTTCACCAGTCCGGACCTCTCCAGCCCGGCCAGGACGGCGCCGCGGCGCTCCGCCCAGTCTTCAGCCAGGATGGCCAGCAGCACCACGTCGTGGAAGCGGCCGGCCTTGAACACCGCCCGGCGCAGATAGCCCTCGCGCTGGAACCCCGCCGCCGCCTGGGCCTTGAGCGCCGCGTCATTGTCGGCCAGCACCTCCGACCAGACCTTCTGCAGGCCATAGTCGTGGAAGGCCCGGTCGAGGCCCAGCGCCTGGGCCGCGCGGCCGACCCCGCGACCCCGCGCGGAAGCGTCGCCCACATACCAGCCCCACTGGGCCGCCTGATTGGGCCCCGACAGACCGGTCAAGGTCAGGAAGCCTGTCGGCGCGCCGCGGTAGAGGATGATCCACCCGGTCCGGTCGGGATCGGCGCGGAACTCCTCGAACCAATCGCGATAGACTGAAAGGTCGGTGGGAATGGCGCCGTACATCCAACGGTCCACCTCCGGCTCTCGCCGCCAGGCGAACAGACGCTCGACATCGGATTCGGCTACGTCGCGGAGCTCGATCATGGGAATCTGGTACAGCGGCGATACGAGGGGCTACAAGCTCTCTATTGAATAATCCCGCGAGCTTCGGAGAGGCTTTTGGACATCCCGCCCGTCAGCATCGCCGGACGCGTCCTCGGCCCCGACATGCCCCCGCTGATCGTCGCCGAGCTTTCCGGCAACCACAACGCCAGCCTGGATCGGGCGCTGAGGCTGATCGACGCCGCGGCGGAGGCCGGCGCCGAAGCGGTCAAGCTGCAGACCTACACCGCCGACACCATCACCCTGGATCACGACGGGCCGGGCTTCACCCTGGAGAGCGGTCTGTGGGCGGGGCGGCGGCTGCACGACCTCTATGCCGAGGCCCACACCCCCTTTGAATGGCATGGCGCCCTGTTCGCCCACGCCCGCGACCGGGGGCTGATCTGCTTCTCCTCCCCCTTCGACGACACGGCGGTGGACCTGCTGGAGGGGCTGGACGCGCCGGCCTACAAGATCGCCTCGTTCGAGGCGGTGGACCTGCCGCTGATCGGCCGGGCGGCGGCCACCGGCAAGCCCCTGGTCATCTCCACCGGCATGACCTCGCCCCCGGAGATCGCCGAGGCGGTGGGGATGGCGCGGGCGGCGGGGACCGGCGGGGTGGTGCTGCTCCACTGCGTCAGCGAGTATCCTGCGAGGTTCGCCGACGCGAACCTCAGGATGCTGCCTCGCCTCGCAGCCGATTTCGGCTGCCTCGTGGGCCTGTCCGACCACACCCCGGGCACGGCCGCCTCGGTGGCGGCGACGGCCCTGGGGGCCGTGCTGATCGAGAAGCATTTCACCCTCGCCCGCGCGGACGGCGGCCCGGATTCAGCCTTTTCGCTGGAGCCCGCCGAACTCGCCCAGCTTGTGCAGGACACCCGCGACGCCTGGGCCGCCCTGGGCGAAGCCGCCTATCGCCGCAGCACGGCCGAAGAGGGCAATCGTCAGTTCCGCCGCTCCCTCTATGTGGTGCAGGACGTGGCGGCGGGAACCGTGCTGACCACCGAACACATCCGCTCCATCCGCCCCGGCTTCGGCCTCGCCCCCCGCCACCTGACCGAAGTGCTGGGCCGCCCCGCCGCCCGCGCCCTCGCCCGCGGCGAGCCGGTGAGCTGGGACATGCTGGGGTAGCCGCATCACCGCCTGCGGGGAGGAACGCTAGTCCCGGTGGAAGGCCTAGGATGACGAGCTAAATTCGGAGAGCGACCCGAGGCTAAGCGCCCCGCTTCAACGCGCTGCGCTCGGCCAGCAGGATGCCCACGAGCACCATGGCCAGCGCCACCCCGTGGTACATGCCGAAGGGCTCGCGCAGGATCACCACCGCCATCAGGGCGCCGAAGATGGGCACGAGGTTGATGAACAGCCCCGCCCGCCCGGGCCCGATCAGGGCCACCGCCCGCATGAAGGCCATCTGGGCGAAGGCCGTGGGGATGACGGCGATATAGGTCAGCAGCGCCCAGCCCTTGAGGGTCGGCCACATCAACGTTCCCGTCGCCGCCTCATAGGCCAGCAGCGGCAGGGAGGTGGCGAAGGCCGCCAGCGCCAGCCCGGTGAAGAAGGCCACCCCCGACGCGCCCTGCCGTCCCCGGAGCGCCAGGGTGAAGCCGGCGTAGAGGGCGCAGGCGCCCAGCATCAACAGGTCGCCCACGTTGAAGCGCAGGGCCGCCAGGGTCTCCAGATGCCCCTTGCTGGCCACCACCACGATGCCGGCAAGGGTCACCGCCATCCCCAGCGCCTGACCCGTGCGGATCGGCGTGCGGAAGATGGCCAGCGCCCCCAGCAGCACGAACACCGGCAGGGCGCCCTGGATGATCGACAGATTGACCGCCGTGGTGTGGTGGGCGGCGGTGAAATAGAGGGCGTTGAAGAAGGTGTAGCCGCAGGCGCCCATGGCCAGCACCGCCTTCCACTGGCGGCGCATGGACGGCCAGCCGTCGAGGATGCGGCCCCGGTAGAGAATCCCCAGCAGCGCCAGCACCACCCCCCAGCGAATGGAGGTCAGCACCATGGGCGAGACCTCCCCCACCGCCATCCGGCCCGCCACCGCATTGCCGCCCCAGGCCAGCATGGTGAAGACGAGCAGGAGGTAGGGGCGGTCGATCAGACCGCGCGCAGGGCTTGCAGGGGCGCGGTCGGCGGGAGAGGCGGTCATCGGTCCCACATAGGCCCGCCGAGCCCCTGCGTCTAACCGTCGATGGCCGCGCCGCGCATCTCCTTCACGAACAGCAGGCCGACCACGAAGGTCACGGCGGCGACCGTGATGGGATACCAGAGGCCGTAGTAGATGTTCCCCGTCGCCGCCACCATGGCGAAGGCGGTGGTGGGCAGGAAGCCGCCGAACCAGCCGTTGCCGATGTGGTAGGGCAGCGACATGGAGGTGTAGCGGATGCGCGCCGGGAACATCTCCACCAAGGCCGCGGCGATGGGGCCGTAGACCATGGTGACGTAGATGACGAGCAGCCACAGCAGCCCCACCACAGCCGGCTTGTTCATCCTGTCGGGGTCGGCCTTGGCGGGATAACCGGCGGCGGTCAGGGCCTCGTTCAGCCCCTTGGTCCAGGCGGCCTTGGCGGTCTTCAACTCGGCGGCGGTCAGGGTCTCGCCGCGCAGGCCGGGCAGATCCACAGATCCGATCCGCACGCGGGCCAGGGCTCCTGCGGGCGCCGCCTCATTGGCGTAGGACACCCCGGCGCCGGCGAGGGTCGACTTGGCGATGTCGCAGGACGAGGCGAAGGTCTTCTTGCCGACGGGGTCGAACTGGAAGGCGCAGTCGGCCGGGTCGGCGATGACGGTGACCGGCGCGCTGGCGCTCGCCGCGGCCAGGACCGGGTTGGCCGCCACGGTCAGGGCCTTGAACACCGGGAAATAGGTGACCGCCGCCAGCAGGCACCCGGCCAGGATGATGGGCTTGCGGCCGATCTTGTCCGACAGCCAGCCGAACAGCACGAAGAAGGGCGTCGCCAGCCCCAGGGCGATGGCCACCAGAATGTTGGTCAGCGCCCCGTCCACCCGCAGCATCTTCTCCAGGAAGAACAGGGCGTAGAACTGGCCGGTGTACCAGACCACCGCCTGCCCAGCGGTGAGGCCGACCAAGGCCAGCAGCACGAGCTTGAGGTTGCGCCACTCCCCGAAGGATTCCTTCAGGGGCCGCTTGGCGGTGCGCCCCTCCGCCTGCATCCGCTTGAACACCGGGCTCTCGCCAAGGCGCAGGCGGATCCATAGCGACACCCCCAGCAGCAGGATCGAAACGAGGAAGGGGATGCGCCAAGCCCAGGCCTTGAACACCTCCTCCCCCGTTTGCAGCCGCACCGCCAGGATGACGATCAGGCTGAGGAAGAGGCCAAGGGTCGCCGTGGTCTGGATCCAGCTCGTATAGAGGCCGCGCTTCCCGTCCGGCGCGTGCTCGGCGACATAGGTGGCCGCTCCGCCGTACTCGCCCCCCAGGGCCAGCCCCTGCACCAGCCGCAGCACCACGAGGGCGATGGGGGCGGCGACGCCGATCTGGTCATAGCCGGGCAGCAGACCGACCACGAAGGTCGACAGGCCCATCAGCATCATGGTGACCAGGAAGGTGTTCTTGCGCCCCCACAGGTCCCCCAGCCGCCCGAACACCAGCGCCCCGAACGGCCGCACCGCAAACCCCGCCGCAAACGCCGCCAGGGCGAAGATATAGCCGGTGGTCTCGTTCACCCCGGAGAAGAAGTGCTGGGTGATGAAGGTCGCCAGCGAGCCGTAGAGATAGAAGTCGTACCACTCGAACACCGTGCCCGCGGACGCCCCGAAGATGACCATGCGGTCGCCCTGCCGCGGGGTCGGCGCGGCAGTCTCGGGCGGGGCGACGCTCATGGGCGGGGCCTTTTGGGGATGGAGGGGTGGTCACGCTCACTCGCCCGAGCATCGCCGTGACCCAGGCAGCCGGTCAATCCACCGCGTTTCCGGCGGCCCAGGCGCCTGGGATGATCTGGAGGCGCGCGGCCCCCACCCCCGCTCCTCCCGGCGAATGCCGGGATCCAGATCATATGGCTCAGCGGCCAGAGGGCTCGCACTGGACCACCCGCAGCGGACGCCCCTCCCCCACAAGACAGCGCTCTACGACCTGGATCCCGGCATTCGCCGGGAGGAGCGGGGATATTGTGAGCCCCCTCAGCTCCCCGAGAATTCCGTTTCCTGGCTGGTGATGAATTCCAGGAGGGCGGGCTTGCCGGCGCGGGTTTGTTCGATGCCGCGTTTGATGGCGGGGACGATGTCCTCCACCCGGGTGATCCGCTCGCCGTAGCCGCCCAGGGCCCGGGCGAAGGCGGCGTAGTCGCCAGAGATGTCGGTGGCGCGGTATTTCTCGGTGGCCTGGGGCATGACGGAAAGCTCCATCGCCATGCTGGCGTTGTTGAGCAGGATCGACAGGATCGGCAACCGCTCCCGCGCCGCGGTCTCGAAGTCCATGCCGGTGAAGCCGATGGCCGCGTCTCCCCACACGTTGATGCACAGCTTGTCCGGGCAGGCGAGCTTGGCGCCCATGGCCAGCGCCAGGCCGTAGCCGAGCTGGGTGGACTTGCCCCAGCCGATATAGCTGAGCGGCGCGGTGGTCTTCCAGAAGGGCATGAGCTGGTCGCGGGGGCTGCCCGCGTCGTGGGTGATGATGGTCTCGGCCACATCCACGGTGTTCTGCAGGTCCCACAGCACCCGGTAGGGGGTCATGGGGACCTGGCTCGACGTCAGCTTGGGCAGCCACTGCTTCATCCAGTCGGCTTCCACCGCCTTGATCTCGGCGGCCACGGCCGAGGCGTCCCGCGGCAGGCCGGTCCCGAGATTGCGCAGGGCGGCGATCAGGGCGCGCAGGGTCAGCTGGGCGTCGCCGAGCAGGGCGTACTGGGTGGGGATGGCCTTGTTCAGGTCGGCGGGGTCCAGGGTGGCGTGGATCATCGTCTTGCCCTTGGGCATGGCGATGCCGAAGGCCGTCTCGGAGAAGCTGCACCCCAAACCGAAGATCACGTCCGAGGCGTCGAGGAAGTGGCGCACCGCCTTGGGCATCACCCGGCCGCCGGCGCCCAGGGCCAGGGGATGGGTCTCGTCGAAGCTGCTCTTGCCGGCGAGGCTGGTGCACACCGGGATGGCCAGCAGCTCGGCCAGTTCCTTCAGTTCGGCGTAGGCGTTCGCCCAGTGGATCCCCTGCCCCGCGAAGATCACCGGCCGCTTGGCCGCCAGCAGCACTTTAGCAACCTGCTCAACCGCCTCCGGGTCCGGCCCATAGCGGGTGGAGATGACCGGCTCGTACTGCAAGGGCTCTGGCACCTCGTCGCCGAGGGCGTCCCACGGCAGCTCCACCACCACCGGGCGCAGCCGGCCGTTGCGCAGCTGGGTGAAGGCCCGGCGCATGATGTTGGGGACCTCCTCGGCCAGGATCAGCGGCTCGGCGTGCTTGGAGACCCGGGCCATGGCGATGGTGGAGTTGAAATTGTCCGGCACATGGGAAATGCGCCGAGCGTAGCCCTGGGGCAGGACTAGCACCGGCACGGACTCGCTGTAGGCCTGGGCCACCGCCCCGTAGGCGTTCTCCGCCCCGGGGCCGTGCTGCATGCAGAACACCCCCATCCGCTTGCCGCGGGTCAGGCGCGACAGGGCGTCGGCCATGTGCAGGCCGGTGCGTTCCTGTCGCACGATGATGGTGCGGATGTCCGCCGCGGCCGCCTGTTCCAGCACCTGGTTGCGGGGGTAGCCGAAGACGACGTCCACCCCCTCGCGCTTCAGGATCTCGGCGATCGCGGCGTTGGCCTTCATCACGCGCCCCTTCGGAACAGCTCGACCTACGAGGCCAGCCCTGGCCGCCCCGGTCAAGAGAGGGCCGCGCCGCCCTATCCGTAGTGGATGTCCCCCACCCCCGCGCCGGTGGCGGTGGTCAGCCCGGTGACGCCGACCAGCTTGATCAGGCCGTCGCCGGCCCCGCCCCCCGTGCCGCTCATGTTCACCCCCACCACCGCGTCCTGCTTGTAGAGGTAGCTGTCGCCGCCATAGCTGAACACGGCGGCGGTGTCGGCGGCCACGTGGGCGGAGACCTGGATCAGGGCCTGGGTCAGCGAGGTCGCGCCGTCGGCGTACTGCTGCACGCCCCCGGTCATGGCCGCGACCACCCCGTCGAGCACGATATGATCGACGCCCTTCTGGAAGCCCACGATCTCGGACGGCGTCTTCACGGTGTCGCCGGCGATGGCGAGGTTGCCGAAGCTGCCGATCACGAAGTTGTCCACCCCGGCGCCCAGCACGAACTTGATGGTGACGGCGTTGCTTGAACTCATGTCGACCTTGAGGGTGTTGGCGCCGTCGCCCAACTGGAAGACCCCGGACGCCCCGGCGTTGCGGCCCGCGAAGGACTGGATGGGGACGAAATAGCTGAGGTTCAGGTCGCCGGCGGCGCGGGCGTCAACGTTGATGAAGCTGCTGACCGCGAAGCCGTCGCTGAGCTGGGCGGTCAGCGCCCCCGGCCCCTTGATGATCAGGTTGTTCACCGGATAGCTGACCTGGGAGCCGGCCAGATTGCCGACGTTGTAGCCGTAGATGAGGCCGGCGGTGCTGTCGGTGTCGACATGCAGGGTCAGGCTGTCGGTGACGCCCAGGGCGACGATGGCCCCGTTGTTCGCCGTGAAGTAACCGCCTCGCCCCACCGTGGTGCTGGTGGTCGGGGCGCCGGTGAAATGATCGAGGTGGATGTCGGCGGTCGGCGTCCCGATCGGATAGCCGATGGTCACGCCATAGCTGGTGTCCTTCAGCACCACATTGGCCACCCCGGGCAGGGGGATCTGGGTCCCCGCCGGCAGGCCCGGGCCGACCTGATCGTAGACCGTCTGCAGCCCGGTGAAGGAGATGCCGTTCAGGACGTTGCTCTCCATGATCAGGGTCTGGAAGCCACTGACCGCTCCGCCGGAGGTCTGGCCGTCCACCGCCGTCCCGCCGAGGTAGAAGGTGTTGTTGGCGCCGCTCGCCGTGATGCTGGTCCCCTGGGCCATGGGGCCGTTCAGGTGGACGGTGTTGTTGCTGCCCGCCAGGACCACGGCGCCATAGCGGGCCGGTACGCCCAGGGTGGCGGGGGTCGCGCCCACGCCGCCCAGGGTGACGATGTCGCCCCCGTCGGTGGTCTGGATGAGGCCATAGACCACGCCGCCCACCTTGATGACGTCCGCCCCGCCGCCGGCGAGGATCGACTGGCCCGCATCCAGCCCGCCGAGGCCGGTGATGGTGTCGGCGTTGTCGGTGGACTTCAGCGCCGGATTGGCGGCGGTCGGCCCGACGCTTTGATCATGGGCGAAGGCGATGACCGCGCCAGGAGCACCGGAGGGCGGCGGCCCATAGACCTCCACGAGATTGGTCTGGAAGCTGGCGATCCCGTCCGGGCCGAGGTCGGCGAGGAAGGCGTCGTTGGCCTTGGCGTAGGCGCCGATGTCCTCCTTGGCGGCCTGGGCCAGCAGCCAGCCGACCATGGCCGCCTTGGTCCCGGCGCCGTTCGGCCCGTCGAGGCCGTAGAAGGCGAAGTATTCGGCCCGGCTATAGGTCCCGCCCGTTCCGTTCGGCACCTGATCGTTCAGCAGCGAGGCCGCCTTGGCCGCGTCCGGGGCGGCGCCGAAGATCTCGGTATAGGCCTTCACCAGCGCCTGGCTGAGGGTCAGGTTCCCATAGTCCGCCTGGAACCTGGCCTGCCCCTCCCCCAGCTTGCCGACGTTGACGGCGAAATTGATGTAGCGGTTCTCGATGTTGAAGTTCTGGTAGTAGGCCGAGTTGATGTTGTTGGGGTTGGGCCCCGTCGGCGAGACCAGATAGTCGAGCCCTACCTGCCGCGGCGTCGCCCCTGTGAAGAAGTTGTAGGACAGGGTCGCCACAGAGGTGGTGTTGATCGCCAGATGGGCCACGGCCGCCTGAGCCGCGACAAGGGTCAGGGTCCCGGCGTCCACCTGGGCGGCGAGACCGGCCACCGTGGCGGCGTCCGCCGCCGGGGCGGTCTGCACCCGCATGATGTTGCGGTACCAAGTCTGCAACGTGTCGATCGTCGCCATCGCATTCTCCACTTACACATGCGTCGCCCACCACTGACGCCCAGTTTGTAGAATGCTGTACCATCAGGCAAGCCTCTCAGCGACAACTCATTGAATTATCAGTTCCTTATGCCGTCGCGGGGATGCGGTTGGAGGCGAGTCGCCCTTCCGTCATCCGCTCCGATGCTCGGGTCAGGCCCGCGCAAGACGGGCAGTTTTCCTATCGCGCCCGCAGCCCCTCGGGGGTCAGGCCTTCGCGGGCCAGGGCGCGTTGGGTGGCGGGGCGGGCCAGGACCCTTTCGGCGAGGGCCCGGTAGTTGGGCATGGCGGCCATGTCGGGAACCACGTCCTCCCGCTGGCTCCAGATGTAGAAGACCAGCAGATAGGGATCGCAGACACTGTAGGCGTCCCCCAGCGCCCAGGTCTTGCCGGCGAGGCGGCGATCCACCTCCAGCAGGGTGTCGCGCAGGATGGGGACGCCATAGGCCCGCAGCGCCGGCTCCATCGCCGGGTCGCCCAGCAGGGTGTTCGGCCGGAACAGGGGGCGGAAGGCGATGTGCACGGTGCTGGACAGGAAGTTCATCCACTCGTGCGCCCGCGCCCGCAGCAGGGTCCCCACCGAGGGCAGCAGGCCCGCGTCCGGGGCGGCGCCGGCGATATAGGTGAGGATGGCGTGGGTCTCGGTCAGCACCTCGTCCCCCACGGCCAGGGCCGGGATCTTCCCCCACGGGTTCACCGCCTTGTAGGCCGCCTGCGTGTGCTCCCCGGCCCGGATGCGCACCGCCTCGACGGCGAACGGCAGGCCGGTCTCCTCCAGCGAGATGTGGCAGGCCAGCGAGCAGGCGCGGGGGCTGTAGAACAGGGTGAGCGACGGGACTTGCGACTCGGTCATTGCGCCAGCTTTCCGGATAGCGTTTCCGGCGACACCGTTAACATGTGAAGTTTATTTGGCAACCATCGCGGTCGCCCTTCATATATCTGCAACGACACATTGCGGCCATTGCATGGCCAATGTTCCCGCCTGCGCAAAAGTCGCCTGGCCACTGTGGCGACGGCACATCACCTCGCAAAAAACTTAACAATCGTCAGGCTACAGCCACCCCCTGCGGCCGCGCGTCGCTTGGAATCCCGAAAAATATAGCGATACCGTAACACTGGCCGTTCTCTTGAATGGTCACTGGAATCCCGCCCCGAACCGTCCCGGCGCGGATCTCCGAAAAAACAACCGCGGCGCACCCCGCGGACAACGAGTTGGGGGAGAAATGCTAGTGAAGCCGATCGACAAGAGTCGTGTGTCCTTTGCGCGCCAACGCCTGATGGCGGGCTGCGCCCTGACCCTGCTGGGCGCCCTGTCCGGGGGCGCCGCCTGGGCTCAGACCCCGGAGGATACAAGCCAGGTGGGCGAGGTGGTGGTCACCGCCTCCCGCGTCGCCCGTTCGGGCTTCACCGCCCCGACCCCGACCGTGGTGATCGGCGCCGAGACCCTGGAACGCCGCGGCGCCACCAACATCGCCCAGGTGCTGCAGGAACTGCCGAGCCTGCGCGCCGGCACCAATCCGCAGACCAACGGCACCAGCCAGCGGACGCCGGGCTCGTCCTACGCGGACCTTCGCGGCCTCGGGCCCCTGCGCACCCTGGTGCTGGTCGACGGCCGGCGCTTCGTGCCGCAGATCGTGTCGGGGGTGGCGAGCTACCAGATCGACCTGAACCAGATCCCCGCAATGATGATCGAGCGGACCGAAGTGGTCACCGGCGGCGCCTCGGCGCAGTGGGGCTCTGACGCCGTCGCCGGGGTGGTGAACCTGATCCTGAAGAAGAACTTCGAAGGCCTGAACATCGAAGGCCAGATCGGTCAGTCGCAGTGGGGCGACAACCGCTCGGGCCGTCTGGCCGGCATCGCCGGCACCTCGTTCGCGAACGGCCGCGGCCATTTCACCGTTTCCGCCGACTATGAGCGGCAGAACGGGGTGCGCGACATCTCCAATCGGGACTGGGGCCGCAACGGCTACTACGCCCTGGTCACCAACCCCTGCCCCCTGGCGGTGGCGGTGTCGGCCGCCTGCCCCACCGGCGGCAACGGCCAGGCGCAGAACCTGATCCTGCCCAACGCCCAGTTCTCCAACCTCACGCCGGGCGGCGTGATCACCGCCGGCCCGCTGCGGGGCGTCGCCTTCGCTCCGGGCGGCGCGCTCTATAACTTCCAGTACGGCCAGTACATCGGCCCGACCTATATGGCCGGCGGCGGCCAGCCGGGGGTGCTGTTCCTGACCGAGCAGAAGATCGTGCCCCCTTATCGCCGGGCCAACATCTACACCCGCGGCAGCTACGACCTCACCGACAACATCAGCGCCTGGGCGGAGGTGTCCTACGCCTGGAGCCACGGGGGCGGCCCGTCCACCGCGTCCCGCGGCACCTACACCATCCTGGCCGAGAATCCCTTCATCCCGGCAGCGCTGCGCAGCCTGATGCAGGCCAACAACCTCAGCTCCGTCTCGCTCGGGCGCACCAACTTCGACATCGGGGTCTCGACCGGCGACGTGTCCAACTACACCGGCCGCATCTCGGGGGGCCTGCAGGGCAAGCTGCCGATCAACGGCGGCGACTGGAAGTGGGACATCACCGCCGGCTACGGCCAGAACCGCAACGCCATCCACGTCCGCAACAACCTGATCGGCAACGGCGCCACCACCGTCTATCGCAACATGTTCAACGCGGTGGACGCGGTAGTCGCCCCGGCGGGCAACGCGGCGGGCATCCCGGCGGGCTCCATCGTCTGCCGCTCCACCCTGACCAACCCGGCCAACGGGTGCGTGCCCATCAACCTGTTCGGTTTCGGAACCCCCTCGCAGGCTGCAAAGTCCTACGTGCAGGGCACCGAGCTCATGACCACCATCTATGATCAGACCACCTTCAGCGGCAACCTGACGGGGGAGCCCTTCCGCACCTGGGCGGGCCCGGTCTCGGTGGCCACCGGCTTCGAATACCGCAAGGAGGTCGAGGTCTCCCACGTGGACCTGATCGGCCAATCCGGCAGCTACGAGGGCAACAACGGCTCCAACACCAACGGCGAGTTCGACGTCAAGGAAGGCTATTTCGAAGCCGTGGTCCCGTTGGCGACGGACACGGCCTTCGCCAAGTCCCTCGAACTGAACGGGGCAATCCGCTACGCTGACTACTCCACCTCGGCAGGCGGCCAGACCACCTGGAAGGTGGGCGGCACCTGGACCCCGGTCGACGGCCTCCTGTTCCGCGTCGCCCGCTCGCGCGACATCCGGGCGCCGAACCTGTTCGACCTGTACAACCCCGGCACCAACCTGAACTCCACGGTCAACTATCCGCAGACCGTGGCGATCCGCCAGCTGACCGCCGGCAACGCCAACCTGACCGCCGAAAAGGCGGACACCACCACGGTGGGCGTCTCCTATTCGCCGAGCTTCCTGCCCGGGTTCCAGGTCTCGGTCGACTACTACCGGATCAATATGCAGGACGCGATCGGCTCGCTGCTGGTTCAGCAGATCGCCGATCTGTGCCGTCTGCAGAGCTCGGCCAGCGCCTGCTCGCTGATCACCTTCCAGAACGGCGTGCCGATCCAGATCCTCGCCTCGCCGCTGAACCTGGCGTCAGTGCTGAACACCGGCCTCGACATCCAGGCGTCCTACCGCACGTCGCTGGACCGGTTCTTCTCAAACGCGCCCGGCAATCTGGCCCTCAACTTCGGCGGCAACTATGTGCAGCACGCCAAGGTGAACACCGGCGCGCCGGGGGCGCTGACCATCGACCGGGCCGGTGAAACGGGCGGGCTCAACAACCCCTTCTCGCTGCCGCGCTTCCGCTTCACCGCGTCGGCGACCTATGACGTGGGTCCGGCAATGATCAGCGTGCAACTTCGCCACATCGCCGCGGGCACGTTCGACAACACCTTTGTCGAAGGGGTCAACATCAACAACAACAAGGTCCCCAGCCGCCAGTACGTGGACCTGTCGGGCTCCTACAAGATCGGTTCCCAGTGGGAGATCTTCGGGGTGATCAACAACGCCCTGAACACCGACCCGCCGGCGTCTCCGTCGGCCTTCACCTCGATGACCAACCCGGTGTACTTCGACACCATCGGCCGGACGTGGAAGCTGGGCTTCCGCTACAAGCACTAGCTGGGGAGGCGGCTGGCCGCTCTCGTGCGGCCGGCCGTCTTCACAACGTCACCAGTGATAAGGGTCCGCGGGGGGCGACCAGGCCTGTCGCTGGGGTTGTTCCAGGCGCACGCCGGCGTTCTGCAGCAGGGTCACCATCTCGGCGCCGAGCCCCGGAACCTCTTCGATCTCCTGCCAGCTCGCATAGGGTTGCCAGAGGTGCAGCAGCAGCGCGCTGTCGCGCTCCATGCCGGGAACGGCTTCGATTTCTGCGATACTGGCTCGGTTTACATCGAACACGATTAAGGCTCCGTACTCCATTCCTGAACCGGATGGATTACGATTCCGTTCCGGCCGAAGGGGGCAGGAATTCAACCGGGGCGTTACCGTGGCCGCAGGGTGACGGTATTGGCGAGGGCCGTTTCGGCCCTGCCCGATCTCGCCCAATATCCCCGCCATCCTCGGCCTTGCGCCGAGGATCCATTCGCGCAGCACGTTCAAGCAGAGTGCGACGGCGCCGCATTCACTGTCTTCAGAGTCCAGGAGTCCCAGGGGCAAGGCCTGGGATGACGGCGGTGGTTCTGACGATGGCCCGCGACCGCTACACCGCCCCGTCCACCCTTCGTTCACCACGCTGTTTCATCCGGTGGTAGAATCCTGGCGTGTAGGGTTGTGGGGAACTGTCCGGAACCTTGCACCCTTCCATGCCGCCATCCGCCGCCAACGGCCGCCTGTCGCGATCCCCGCGGTTCGGATACCGGGGACGGCTGGTCATCGTGGCGGCGCTGGCCGCAGCCTGGCCCTTTCTGGGCTGGCTCGCCCCCGGCGAGGGGCTGACGCGGGCGGCGACCATCTTCCTGTCTTTCGGCGCCACCACCCTCACCCTGATCGCGCTCGCCGGGCTGATCGGCCCCCTGAGCCAGCTCGCCGACGGTCTGCGGGATTGCGCGGACGGCGCGGAGGGCGCCCCCCTGCCCCAGGCCCCGGCGCGTAGCGCCAGCGGAATCGCAGGGCGGATGCTGGCCGACCTCGCCGCCGTGGCCGCCCGGCTGGAGACCCACCGCCACCGGATGAACAACCGCCACCCGGTCACCGGCCTGCCCACCCGCGAGCCCTTCCTGGCGGCCCTCTCAGACGACGTGCAGGACAAGAGCCGCACGGTGGTGCTGGGGGTGGTGCGCTTCGCCGACCACGACCGGCTGGCCGCCTTCGACCAGGCCGCCGCCGACACGGCCCTCGCCGCCTTCGCCGCCCGCCTGTCGGGGGCCGTACAGGCCGATCGGCTGACCGCCCAGGTGGACCGCGACTGCTTCGCCATCTGGTTCCGCGGGCTGGACCAGCCACATCTTGCCGCCAGCGAGCTGCAGGCCCTCAGCTATGTGCTGAGCCAGGAGTTGCCCGGCGCGGGCCTGACCCCGGACGTGGACCTCGGCGCCGCCATCTTCCCCCACGACGGAGACGATCCGGCCACCCTGCTGACCCGCGCCTTCGCCGCCCTGCCCAAGGCGGGCGAGGCCGCCCCCGCCGCCCGTCTGTCCTTCTTCTCCGCCCAGTCGGCGGAGGCGGCCAAGGAGCGCTTCTCCCTGGAAAAGGACCTCAAGCACGCCATCTCCCGCGACCAGCTCGCCCTGCACTACCAGCCCGTGGTGGACCTCGATCTCGGCCAGGCCATCGGCGCCGAGGCGCTGCTGCGCTGGCGTCACCCGGAGCTGGGCATGATCTCCCCCGCCGAATTCATCCCCCTGCTGGAGCAGTCGGGGATGATCGACGAGGTGGGCCTGTGGGTGCTGAACGCCGCCTGCCGTGAGGCCCGCGCCTGGCAGGACCTGGGGCTGAACGGCCTGAAGATGGCGGTGAACCTGTCCGCCCGCCAGTTCCGCGATCCGGCGCTGAACACCATGATCGCCCGCACCCTGGAGCGCCACCGCCTCGCCCCCGAGGCTTTGGAGGTGGAGCTGACCGAGACGGCGGCCATGGAGGACGGCGCCCGTACCCGCCAGACCGTCATCGCCCTCCGCGAGTTGGGGGTCAGCGTCGCCATCGACGACTTCGGCGCCGGCTATTCCAGCCTCAGCTACCTGAAGAACCTGCCGTTCTCGAAGCTGAAGATCGACCGGGAGTTCGTCACCCACGTCAACGAGCGCCGGGACAGCCAGGCCATCTGCCGCGCGCTGGTGGAACTGTCCCGCGGCCTCGACATCAAGGTGCTGGCGGAAGGGACCGAGACTCTGGAGGAGGTGGAGAGCCTGCGCCGACTCGGCTGCGACATTTTCCAGGGATTTGTGTTCGCCCGTCCCATGACCGGCGATGATTTCGTGCGCACGGTGAGCGACCCGGTGTGGCTGGCCTCCCTCGCCTCCCCCGCCCGCCTGCGCCAGACCGCCCTGAGGGGGAAGATCGCCCAATGAGCGCCCTCGCCGCCGCTTTCCAGCCCGAGCCCACCCTGACCAAGGTGGTGCTGCGCCTGTTCCGGCGCTCCGACCCTTTCAGCCCCATCGACCACCGCGAACTGGCCGGCGGCGAGGTGGTGATCGGCCGCGACCCTGGCAACGGCTGGGCCATCCCCGACATGGAGCGCACCGTCTCCCGCGCCCACTGCACCGTCGCCCTGCGCGACGGGCGGCTGACCCTGCGCGACACCAGCTCCAACGGGGTCTTCTATGGCCCCCGCGCCCAACGCGCCCCGCCGGGGGAGCCGGTGGAGATCGCCATCGGCGACACCCTGAGGTTCGGCAGCTTCATGATCGTGGTGGAAGCTGACGAGACCGAGGCCGACAACGCCTATGAGGGCCCCTTCAACGCCCCCTTGCTGAGGGACGCGCCGATCACCGAGGCGGCGGTGCAGGTGCCCAGCGAGTGGAAGGGCGCAGGCCCGGCGGCGGCGGAGCAGCCCAGCGACGGCTCCCTGCTGGACGCCTTCTGCGCCGGCGCGCGCCTCGACGCCTCGGCCTTCGCCGGCGAGGATCCGGCCGAGGTGATGCGGCGCCTGGGAGAAATCTACCAGCAGACGGTGCTCGGCCTGTCGGACCTGATGAAGGACCGCACCTCGGTCAAGACCCAATACCGCATGTCGCGCACCACCGTGCGGCCCGACCAGAACAACCCCTTCAAATGGGCGCCGGCCCAGCGGGTGGCGGCGGACCTGCTGCGCCCCCGCGGAGACGGGTTCCTGGCAGGCCCGGCGGCGGTGAAGGCCTCCTGCGAGGACCTGAAGAAGCACCTTTTGTGCATGATGGCGGGGATGCGGGCGGCCATGGCCTCCACCCTCGACAGCCTCGCCCCCGAGCAGGCCGAGGCGCGGCTGGAGGGCCGCTCCACCCTGCTGAAGAACCGCGAGGCCCTGGCTTTCGCCGAATACGCCAAGCTGCATGCGGAGCTGCGCCGCCAGGCCGACACCGATCCGGACAGCCCCGCCAGCCTGGCCTTCCGCGCCGCCTACGAACGCCAGCTCCACGAACTCGACGCCATGCGGAACGGGGACTAGGCTCGGGCGCCGCGTCCTCCTTAGGGGCGACTAGGCGATCTCACCCCAGCGGCTAAGCTTGCGGAAGACCTCACGGACCCGCCCATGCGCCGCACCCTCGCCCTTTCCGCCCTGGCTGCCGCGTTCTGCGCCGCCGCGCCAGCCAATGCGGCCTGCGAACTCGCCAAGATCGCTGAGCTGCCGGTGGAGATGGATGGCGCCCGGCCGCTGATCCGCAGCGAGATCAACGGCCAGAAGGTGTTCCTGGTCGCCAACACAAGCAATCAGTCCACCTCCATCGGAGCCGCGGCGGCCAAGCGCCTTGGGCTTGGGAGCGTGAGCCTGAGCAACGCGGAGTTCGTCGACGCGAGCGGCAAGCGGGAGGCCGCGCGTTTGGGCCGGATCGAGGAGCTCAAGCTCGGCCAACTCTCGATCAAGAATGTGGACGTCCTGGTCGGCGGCGATGACTACGACCGAGCGGACGTGGCAGGCTCCCTCGGCCTTGGCCAATACGCCCAATACGAGATCGAGTTGGACTTCGGCGGCGGGGCGATCCGCTTCTTCAAGGCCAAGGACTGCGGCTCCGCCGAGCTGATCTACTGGGAGGGCGCATACACGGTCGCCCCGCTGTTGGTCAGGCCTCGTTTCGAGACCGAGATCAAGCTTAACGGCAAGCGGGTTCCCGCCGCCCTCAGCACCGGCAACACCTTCTCCGCCGCCAGCCTGAGCGCCGCGCGGGCAAGCGGCGTCACACCGACGTCGCCCGGCGTAGTGCTGGCGGCCAAGGCCGAGACGCCAGAGGCGATGGATACCTGGGTGGCGACGTTCGACACCTTCAGCATCGGCGACGAAGCCATCAGCAAAGCCAAGGTCCGTATCGGCGACTTCTTTGGGAAAGCGACCAACATCGAGACCGGCTCCCGTGTGCCCAAGCGCGTGGAGGACTTGCCCACCATGATGCTGGGCGCCGACTTCTTCCGATCTCATAGGGTCCTGATCTCGCCAAGCCAGGGCAAGCTATACCTCAGCTACCAGGGCGGTCCGGTGTTCCAGGTGGCGGGAGCGCCGCCATCTAAGTAGGCGGGGCGTGCCGAACCACAGCCGCTGCGCGGCGGCCGCCGCACCTTCGCGCAAGAATTGGGCGGTGGCGCCGCCGCGATAGCCACATCCTGGGCGAGAGTGGGAAAAACACCTCGCAACACAAAATGACACATTCTTGGCCCGCGCATGGCTGATGCTGAAACCGCGTCAGCTTATGCGAGTCCGATTCATGACCTCATTATGCTTACTTGCGAGTTATCCTAGATCCGGCAACACATATGTTCGGGCTCTGCTGGCAAACTACCTCAGCGCCAGCGACGATGCGGTGCGGCTCAAGGATCTGCCCTGGCTGGCCAAGGGCGAGCACATGGAGACGGTCTGGCGCGACCTGACCGGCGCGCCCCCCGCCCAGCGGACCCTGGAGCAGGAGTGGGGCGCACGGGCGGCCTATTTCGAGCGGATGCGCAAGGGCGACCCCGGCCTGCCCGTGCTGGTCAAGACGCACACGGTCAACGCCTCCATCGGCGGCGTGCCCGCCTTTTCCCTGAAGGAGGGCGACCGGGCCATCTATGTGCTGCGACATCCCTGCGACGTGGCGGTGAGCTGGGCCGACTTCTACGGCAAGCCGCTGGAGGCGGCGGTGGACGACCTGCTGGCGCCCGGCCGCTACATCCGCGGCGTCCCCGACTATGGCTACGAACTCACCGGCTCCTGGGGGCAGCATGTGACCTCCTGGAGCCGCGAGGGCACAGAGCCCCTGCTCGTGCGCTACCAGGACCTCTGCTACCAGCCGGCGCAGGAGTTGCGGCGGATGACGGCCTTCCTCGGCCTGGAGCCCGATGCCAACCGTATCTTCCGGGCCGTGGAGCATTCGAGCTTCCGCCGGCTGCAGCAGGACGAAGCGGAGCACGGCTTCGCCGAGGCGCCCACAGGGGCCACCTCCGGCCGCTTTTTCCGCGAGGGGCGCACCGGCCAGTGGCGCGAGGTGATGCGCGAGGATCTGGCGGACCGGCTGTACGAGGCCTACGGCGCCCTGATCGAACGGTTCGACCTCGACGCCCCCTCCCCCGCCGAGCGGGCCGAGGCCCGGCTGCAGGCCGCCGCCGCGGGCTGATCACGCACATGAAAACGCCTCCCCCCGCTTGAGCGGAAGGAGGCGCTGAAGGTGTCGCAGGCGGCGAACCGCCTGCGCCTTGGAACCCTTTAGCAGAGCTCCAGATCGGAAAGGCCGGCTCCTAGTAGCGGAACCGCAGGCCCATGGTGAAGTTGCGGCCGATGGTGTCATACAGCGAGTAGTTGGTCGGGATGACACCCAGGCCGAGGTAGGTGCCCAACGCCTGCGGCGGCTGCTTGTTGAACAGGTTGCTCACCGTCAGGAAGGCTTCGTACTTGTGTTCCTGGCCGAACTTATAGTTCACGGTCAGGTCGGTGTACCAATAGGACGGCACCATATTCGGCACCAAGCCGTTCTGGGTCGGGTTCGGGTTGATCGTCGCATTGGCCGGGTAGGGGTTGCCCTGCTCATCCACGTTGTTGACGATCCGGCCCTTGTTGATGAACCGCTCCTGCACGTTGATGGTCAGCGGACCATTCCGGTAGGCGACGTTGAAGGTCCCGGTCCAGTCGGTGGCGCCGCCGGTCCCCTGGATGAAGCCCGAGTTGACGCCGACGTTCTCGGTGATCGAGGGCGAGCCCACGACCCCCAAGGTGTTCTTACCCTGGTAGTTGAACAGGGCGCGGAAGGTCAGGCTGTCGCTGCGGCCGGTGAACAGGCGATCGAGCGGCAGGTTGTAGCTGGCCTCGATGTCCAGACCGCCGACCTTTTCGGTGCCGATGTTGAGCACCGGATTGAACAGGGCCGTGATCGGCCCGATCGTGTTGCCGGGGCCGAAGCTGGCCGGGTCGGCGTTGCGGGTGATCAACTTGCAGAAGCTTTGATTGCCCAGGAAGCACTGGTCGACGATCACCTGGCCGCCGCTCGACCGGATCGAGTTGGTGATCAGGATGTGATAGTAATCGACCGACAGGGTCAGCCCCGGAACGAAGGACGGGGTGTAGACCACGCCGATCGTCGTGGTGTTGCCCGTTTCCGGCTTCAGGTCCGGATTCCCCTGGGAAATGGTGTTGCCGAAGTTAGCCGCCTCGACCCGGCCGTCGGCGCCGCGGCGGAAGGAATCGTTCACGCCCGCCAGAACCACGGTCGGGCTTGCGAACAGGTCGGCCAGGTTCGGGGCGCGGATGTCGCGGGACTGGGTCGCCCGCAACTTCAGGTCGTTGATCGGCTTGTAGACGACCCCAACCTTCCAGTTGGTCTGGCCGCCGCCGTACTGGTAGTCGGCGTAGCGGATAGCGCCGTTGAAGTCGAGCTGACGGGCGAACGGCATGTCGTTCGCCAGCGGCACGAGCACTTCACCGAACACTTCCTTCACGTCCAGCGACCCCTTGGAGCCGCCGTTGGCGAAGTTCGCCGCCCAGAGACCCTGGGTGCCCAGCTTGGCAGGGTTGTAGCCGTTGATGTCCAGAACCGGCGTGACGCCCGGCTTGAAGGCGACGGTGCCGGGAATGGCGGGGTTCCACGCCGCCGACGCGGCGTCGGTGTAGCCGAGCACCGATTCACGGCGGTAGGCCGCGCCGCCGCCGAGGGCCACCGGCCCCGCCCAGGTGTTGAACAGGTCGCCGCGGAAGCTGAATTCAGCCGCGTCCTGCTTCAGCTTCTGGGTCAGCTGGGTGGTGCCCGTGCCGCCGCCCCGCAGGTAGTCGATGGCCTGCGGGGTCATGGTGTTGTTGCCCAGCACGTTGACCGGCACGCAGCCGTTGCCGGGGTTGGTCAGGGTCGAACGGCAGACGACCTGGCCGCCCGGGGCGACCACGGCGTCGAGCGCGCGGAACAGATTGGGCATCAGCACGGAATTGCTGATCGCGTTCTTGTTCGCCGCGAAGCCATGAGTGTAGTAGGCGCTCACCTTCCAGCCGGCGATCTCGCCGTCGATGCCCACCTGACTGCGCAAGGTCGAGGTGTAGGACAGGCTCGTCGCCCTCGGGAAGTCGAGGTTCAGGCGCGAGATCTGGATGGAGCTCCCAGGGGCCATCAGCGACTTAACATTGGCCGGCAGATAGGCGTTGTCCTGGAAGATGGTGAAGTTGCCGCTCTGCGCCGTGTAGAAGGGGAACCCGAGGAACTTGTTCGTCGAGTCGCCATACAGGACGTCCGCGTTGATCACCCACTTCGGCGTCAGCTCGTACTGCGCCCGGAGATAGGCGTTCCGGCGCATGTTGCTGGGCATGAAGTTGAAGTAGCGGCCGTATTCGCCATCGATACCGCCGCCGACCATGCTCGTCGCAGTCGCGGAAGGCAGCCGGCCGTAGGGGAAGGGCATGATCTGCCCGTTGCCGATAAAGGTGTAGCGGGGCGACGTGGTCGACCCGGGGATCCCTGTCAGGGCGGCCGGGCCGGCGACGATCAGACCGCCGGACGACATGTTCGCCGCCACGACGGGCCCATCGATGATCCGCGTCGGACAGGACACCGACGTCTGGGGCGTCGGGCAGTTGTTGAACTGGGCCACGCCGTTCGCGTAGGGCCGGTTCGTGTAGTCCTTGATGCCCGCGTTGCGGAAGTATTCCACCGAACCGATGACGTGCAGCTTGTCGTTCAGGAAGGCGCGGCCGAAGGCCAGCGACCCGGCGATGTTCTTGCCGTCGCCGTACTGGGAGAGGCCCCCGCGGACTTCACCCTTCAGACCGGTGAACTTGTTGTCGAGCACGAAGTTGACCACCCCGGTCAGGGCGTCGGAGCCGTAGGCCGCCGAGGCGCCGCCGGTGACGACGTCCACGCGCGAGACCAGGCTCTGGGGCAGGACGTTCAGGTCCACCGCGCCGGCGATGCCGCCGTTGGCCTGGGACTGCACGACCCGCTGGCCGTTCATCAGCACCAGCACGCGCTTGGGGTTAAGGCCGCGCAGGTTGGCGAAGGCGCCGCCGTTGCCGGCGTTGGCCGTCGCGCCGAAGCCCGTCGCCGCGGCGGTATAGGAGGCCTTGAACTGCGGCAGCTGGTTGATCGCGTCCGAGAGGCTGTTCGGCGCGGTGGCGCGCATCTGCTCGGCGGTGACCACGGTCACCGGGGTCGGTGCGGCGAACCCGTTGGTGATGACGCGCGAACCGGTGACGACGACTTCTTCGACCGCAGTGTTGTCTTGCGCAAAAGCGGCCGAGGCATAGGCAAGCGTCGCGACCGCGGCGCTGCACAGCACACACGTCCTGATTGTACGATTGTTCATTGATACTCCCCTGTCTGATTTATTGATTGCGCTAAGGTCTAGCACGAAACAAGCAGCTCAAAAAACCGAGCTCAGATATCCCCGTCTGGCGCCGTCGTTGCCGCGCCGGATCAGATTTGCCGCCAACTATCACCTGGGCTGCAGCGGCATTTTTCAGCACCGCAACAGAGGCGCAATTCACCGCAAGAAACCCCAGGCCGCTTTAGTTAACTTTGACGGCGGGATGACTGAACAGGCGGTAAATAGCAACGATTCGCAGGAGTTCGGGCGCAGTCCTGGTCTGAAGCGTGACCCATCCGCCACAGAATCGACATAAGACAGCGCTGGCGCCTTCCGCCCCGCTCCGGCCGCGACCCTGCGCCTCCTGGCGACGCCGCCGCCCTTCTGGCCATGTACGCGTGGGCCTGCGCAGGCTATCCCGCGTCGCAGTGCAGCCACGGGATGACAGCATGGCGGAAGGCCGGCGGCTTTCGGACAACAGCGCCCTCGACGACGACCTCGCCTTCCGGCTGCGCCTTGCCTACATGGCCGTGATGCGTCGGTTCGAGGCGGCCTTGAAGCCGTTCGAGCTGCGCCCCAGCCTCTATGCCGCCATGGTGCTGATCGAGGCCGCCCCCGGCCGCAAACAGCATGAGGTGGGCGAGGCCCTGGGCGTGGCGGCCTCCAACCTCGCGGTGCTGATGGACCAGCTCGAGACCCGCGGCTACCTAAGCCGCGAGCGGGTGGCCGGGGACACCCGGTCCTATGCGGTGACCCTCACCGCCGCCGGCGCCGCCGCCCTCGCCGCCATCAAGGTCGAGCATGCCAAGGCGGCGGCGGAGATCGACGCGGTGGTGGGCAAGCACCGAGCGCAGCTCCTCGAGGCCTTGGGCGACCTCGCCGGCATGGGCTGAGCCTCAGAAAGCGAGGGCGATCATGGCCACGGTGGCGGCGGCCATCACCGCGGTGGCCAGCCAGCCGAACACCATCTGCAGCGGGGTGGCGATGAAGCGCCCCATCTCGTGCCGGCGAGAGGCGACGATCATCATCGCGGCCATGATCGGCACCGAGATCACCCCGTTCAGCACAGCGCTCCAGAACAGGGCCTTGATCGGGTCGAGGGGCGAATAGTCCACCGCCACCCCGAGCACCATCGCCACCCCGATCACGGCGTAGAAGCCGCGCGCCTCGCGCACCTTCCGCTCCAGGCCGAGGCGCCAGCCCTGCGCCTCGGCGATGGCGTAGGCGGCCGAACCGGCCAGCACCGGCACGGCCAGCATCCCCGCGCCGATGATGCCCAGGGTGAACAGCATGAAGGCGAACGGCCCCGCCACCGGGCGCAAAGCCTCCGCCGCCTGGGCCGAGGTCTGGATGTCGGTCATCCCGGCGGCATGCAGGGTGACGGCGGTGGTCAGGATGATGAAGAAGGCGATCAGGTTGGAGAAGCCCATGCCGACCAGGGTGTCGAGCTTGATGCGGCGGAACTGCTCGGGCGCCTGTTCCGGCTTGACCAGCAGAGGCTCCTCCGCGGGATTGGCCTCCTCGTCCTCCACCTCCTCGGAGGCCTGCCAGAAGAACAGATAGGGGCTGATGGTGGTGCCGAAGATGGCCACCACCATGGTGATAGTGGCGACGTTGAACGAGGCCTGCGGGGCGACCACGCGCAGGGCTACCTCCCCCCAGTCGATCTTCACCGCGAACACCACCCCGACGTAGGCGAACAGGGCCAGGGTCAGCCACTTCAGGAAGCGGACGTAGCGGTGATAAGGCACGAACACCTGCAGCAGCATAGAGACCGCCGCCAGGCCCAGGGTGAAGACGTGGGCCCATCCCCCCGCCAGCAACGCCGCCGCGGCCCCCATGGCCGCGAGATCCGCGCCGATGTTGATGGTGTTGGCGATGAACAGCAGGGTGACCAGGGCCGCGACCACATTGCGCGGGAACACCTGGGTCATGTTGGCGGCGAGCCCCTTGCCCGTGACCCGGCCTATGCGCGCGGCGACGATCTGCACCGCCACCATCAGCGGGAAGGTCAGCACCACCGACCACAGCATGTTGAGGCCGAACTGCGCCCCCGCCTGGGAATAGGTGGCTATGCCGCTGGGGTCGTCGTCGGCCGCTCCGGTGATCAGGCCGGGGCCCAGACGTTTGAGCAGCGCGGGGCTGCGGAGGCCGAAGGTCTCGCCCATGCCGGCGCGCTTCCCGTCCCTTACTGTGGCCCAGGATTGGGGGCGGCTGGGGGCGAGTGTCAAGGGGCGGGCCCCTCAACTAAATCCGTCATCCTAGGCCTCGTGCCTAGGATGACGGCGTAAACAGCGGACGCTCCTCGCCGTCATCCAGGCGCGAGGCCTGGGATGACGAACAGGGCGAAGCCTCAGAAGGTCGGGGCGCCGGTTTCGCTGACGTTCCGGTTGTTCTCGAGGCAGTTGTATTCGCGGATGCTGAGCTCGGGCCGGAAGCCATAGCGCTTGTTGATCTTCCAGGGGGCGGTGAACACCACCGGGTCCTCCACGGTGATCTCGACGCTGAGCACGCCGGGTTCGGTCTGGGTCCAGCGCTCGACCAGATGCAGCTTGTCGCTATGCATCAGACCGGACTGGTCGATCAGGGTGTCCTCGCGGATACCGATGGTGTCGACCACCAGGGTGTCGCCCTCCCAATGGCCGATGGATTCGCCGGCATAGGTGGGGTCGAGCTCGTCCTCGGGGGTGTGCTTGCGCCCGTCGGTGAAGATGCGGCGGGTGAAGGGACCGTATTCGGAGGTGATGGCGATCATCCCCGGCACCTGCAGCAGCTCCATGCCGTAGGTCATGTTCATCATGCGCGGCATGCCGGCCGGGTTGCACAGGGCCGCCGGGTCATGCAGCACGATCCCCTTGGCGGAGGCGGCGAGGAGTTCCTCGTACTTCTCCTTGTAGGGCGACTTCAGATCGCTGACCCCGCGGGTGCGGCCTCCGGAATTCTGGGCCGGGCCCGCCTGCGTCACGACCCCCGGCGTCGGCGGCGGACCGCTGCCTTCCCGCGGGCCGAAGTTGCGGTCGAGCAGGCCGCCGACGGGGGTCCAGAACCCGGTCCAGTTGGGCTTGCCGTCGGCCAGCCGCGCCGGGGACGGCCCCTTGCGGGGGGCGGCCGCCGGCTCGCCCGCCATCAGGGAGGGGGCGCTCGCCGCGCCGACGATCAGCGCGAGGCCGAAGACGGCGCTACGCAGCAGACGCTTATTCATGCTCGCCTCGATGAAGTTTTGATGTCGTCTGGATCAGGAGGCGCCGCCGCCGAGGGTGGTGCCGTCGGCCTTGGTGACGGAGATCAGGTTGCCGCCCTTGCTGTTGTCGCGCAACGGGTTGATCACCACGGTGATCTTGTCGCCCGGCTTCAGCGTATTGCGCTTCCACCCCTGGCGGCCCAGCACGTTGGGGCTGAGGGCTTCGATCGCCCACTCCCCCGGGGTTCCCCCGCTCGTGACGTTCACCTGGATCCAGGAGTGGGGGTTGGTCCACTGGAACTCCTTCACCGTCCCGACCAGGGTGAGCCGCTTGGTCTGGTCGAACATGGCGAAGGAGTGATGCGCGCCCGCCGGGCCCGCACCGAGCAGAACGCCCGCCGCGAGGGCGGAGAGAAGCAGCCGACTGACGCGCATCGCGTTACTCCAGGTTAGAGGCTTAGTACTTGAACCGCAGGCCGACCTTATAGGTGCGGCCAATCACGTCGTAGAGCACCGCGCCGGTCGGGTTGCTGCCCGCGAACGGCGGCGGCGAGGTGTCGAACAGGTTGTTGATCACCCCGTAGATCTGCAGTTCCTGATTGTCCCGCTCGATGATCTTGTACTGAGCGCCGGTGTTCACATACCACACGGCCGGACGACGGTTCTGGCTGATGCTGATCGACGAGGCCGGATTGTAGGCCGGATCGTCCGGGCCGACCAAGGTGGTGTCAAGCAGGGTCGGGCCGATATAGCGCAGTTGCACATTGGCGTTCAGGCGGCCGACGCTGTAGTTGCCCTGGAAGTTCCAGGACCACTTCGGCACCGTCTGGCGCACCCGGTCGATCGGGCCCACCGCGTCGATGGTGACGAGCTTGTCCACATAGCTGCCCAGCGCCCGCACGTTCAACTGGCCGGGCAGGCCCATCATCCAGCTCTCCGGAATGGCGTAGGAGAACTCGAAGTCGAGGCCGCTGGTCTCCAGCGAGTTGAAGTTGAGCTGCCGGTTGCGGACTTCCGAGATGGTCGCCGGGTTGGCGTAGGTGACGTCCTGGCACAGGGCGGTCACGCCGGCGAAGCAGCGGTCGACCACGAGCTGGGACGAAAGCTGAGTGATGACCCCGTCGATCTTGATGTCGAAATAGTCGATCGAGGCGCGGAAGCCCGGCAGCCACGCGGGCTGATAGACGGCGCCGGCCGTGATGGTGTCGGCCTTTTCCGGCTTCAGGTTGCGGTTGCCGCTGGTGATCACGTTGGTCTGGGTGGAGACTCCCGTGTTCGGGTTGATCACGCTCTGGCGCAGGGACAGGGCGGTGGCGAACAACTCGTTGATGTTCGGCGCGCGGATGTCGCGAGACTTGGTGGCGCGGAAACGCAGGTCGCCGATCGGCTCCCAGCTGCCGCCCACCTTCCAGGTGGTGACCGGGCCGCTGGTGGAATAGTCGGTGCGGCGGATGGCGGCGTTCACGTCCAGCGACTTGGCGAAGGTCACGTCCTTCAGCAGCGGGACGGCGGTTTCGCCGTAGAATTCCTTGGTGTTGTACTCACCGTGGATCGGCTTGAAGTTGTTCAGGTCGAACCGGCTGGCCTGGGACTTGGCGTCCGTGGTGCTGTTGGCCGATTCCTTGCGGTATTCGAAGCCGAAGGCCACCGAGACGGGGCCCGCGGGCAGGCTGAAGGGCTCGCCCGAGACGTTGACCGCCGCCACTTCCTGCTTGGTGGTCACGTCGTTGATCCCGACGCCGCGGACGTAGTTGATGGCCGCCTGCGACGGGGAGTTCTGGCCGAAGATGTTGAAGGGCACGCAGCCGGCGTCGGCCGCATTCAGCGCCGCGCCGGGGCGGCAGACGATGGCCCCCGACGCGTCCCGCACCGCGTCGATGGCGGCGGTGTAGTTGCTGTTCAGGGTCGCCTGGTTGCGCTGGATGTAGTGGTTCTTGCCGTACTGATAGTAGGCGTCCCACTTCCACGAGCCGACGATGTCGCCCTTCAGGCCGAACACGAAGCGGTTCGTGTCCTGGTCGGTGCGGGTGGTGTAGAAGCCGTAGCCGTCGTCATAGGCCACCCGGCCCATGGTCAGGGTGTTCAGGTTCAGGGCCACCATCTGCTGGCGGATAGAGTCCGGCAGGAAGGCGTTGTCGCGCTGGATGGTCAGGCTGGCGTCGTCCCGGCGGCTGGCCGAGAAGCCGCGGAAGATAGATTCCGCGTGAGAGTATTCGGCGAACACCTTCAGCTTGTCGCTGAATTCGTAGTTCACCCGGCTCATGGCCGACCAGCGCTGGATCGGGTTCACCAGATTGGAGCCGCCAACGAAATAGATGCCCTGGTTGCTGTTGGGCGCGCCGCCGATCATCTGGTTGCCGCCCACGAGGGCGCCGGGGACGAACACCGACGTGGCGCCGCCGGGCAGGAACTGGATGTTGTCCAGCGGGCCGCCGACGATGATGCCGCCGGGGGTCAGGCGGTCGGACAGGCGCACGTCCGGGGCGATCACCCGCGACGGAGTGCCGGCCGGGCGGGACGCCGCCAGCGCCACGTTGCCGTAGGCCATGCGGCCCCAGTCACGCGAGACATAGCTGTCGGGGATGCCCTTGTTGTCGACGTATTCGGCGCCGACGATGATGTGGCCCTTGCCGCCGAGGAAGCGCGTGCCGGCGGCGATGCTGGCGCTGTATTCCTTGTTGTCGCCTTCGTCGGCCTGGCCGTAGCCGACCTGGCCTTCGATGCCCTGCAGGCGGTCCTTCAGGATCAGGTTGACCACGCCGGCTATGGCGTCCGAGCCCCAGGCGGCCGAGGCGCCGCCGGTGACCACTTCGGTCCGCTCGATCAGGCTGGACGGGATCATATTGAGGTCGACCATCCCGCGCGGGTCGGTCGGCACGTGGCGGCGACCGTCGACCAGCACCAGGGTCCGCGCGGTGGCGGTGCCCCCCTGCCCGTTCAGGCCGCGAAGGTCGAGGAAGCTGCCGCCGGAGGAACTGCCGCCGCGGGCCGCCGCGGCGGGGGTGCCGCTGGGGCGGAAGGCGGGGACTTCGTTCAACACGTCGGTGACGTTGGTGGCGCCGCGCGCCTGCACCTGCTCGACGCCCACGACGGTGGTCGGGGTCGGAGCGCTGAAGCCCGAGCGGGCGATACGCGAGGCGGTGACGACGATCTCGCCGACGGCGGCGCCATCATCAGCCGGGGCCGTATCCTGGGCGAAGGCCATCTGGCCGAGCGACAGGGCGACGGTGGAGACCGTCAGCATCAAAAGCGGCTTCTTGAACTTGTACATTATCTCAAAATCCCCTCGTAGCCCGGCCGATACGCAGCGGCCGGGCTGTGGTCTACTTTTGGTTACGCTTAGTTTTTTGAGTATTCTTCGCGGTCTTCAGATCACTCGCTCGGACGGACCGAGCGCAACACGCCGTCCTTGTCGGTGACGAAGTTATTGTTTTCCTGCAGGCAGACGTACTCAACCAGTTCAGAGTCCGACTTCTTGTAGACCTTCTTGGTCACCCAGGGCCGCTCCAGGATATTGGGGTCGGTCATGGTGATCTCGGTGTCGAAGCCTTCCGGGGTCAGCTTGATCCGCTCGACGATGTGCAGCTTGTCGGTGTGGGGCACCCCCGGCTGGATGTCGGGGTCGGTGTGCATGCCCACGGTGTCGACCACCAGGGTGTCGCCTTCCCACCAGCCGATGGAGTGGCCGTTGTAGGTCGGGATCAGGTCTTCGCCCTGCGGGTGGTCGCGCCCGTCCATCCAGATCCAGCGGACGCTGTTCTGGTATTCGTAGATCATCGTGATCAGCTTGGGCGTCTGATAGATCTGGGTCGGATAGACCCGGGTCATGATCAGCGGCAGTCCGGGAGGTTGGCAGTTGCCGGTCTTGTCCCGCGCATTCTTGCCCTCGGCGCGCTGCTTCAGCACATCTTGCCAGACCTTCATGGCCTCGGGCTTGAGCGGGGGGTCGGGCTTGAAGCCGCCGGCGCCCTCGGGCTGGCTGACCCACCACACGCCGGTCAGGTCGAAGGCCGGCTTGTCCGACTTGTGGGTGGACTTGGGCGACACGGGCGCGCCGCCGACAGCGGCGGCGAGCGTGGCTTGCGGGGCCTGGGCGATGGCCGGGGCGGCGATGGCCGCGGCGGCGCAGGCGATCAGGGTCAGGCGAAGCTTCATCATCACCCTCAGCGCTCGGTCAGGACTTTGCCGTCGGGGGTGGTGACGCTCACCACCCGGCCGCCCTTGACCCCGTCACGGAAGGGATTGAGGGCCACGGTCACCTTGTCCCCGGTCTTCAGGGAGCTGGGCCGCCAGCCGCGGCGCATCAGCAGGTTCGGGCTGGTCAGCTCGATGCTGTATTCGGCCGACTTGCCGCCGTCCTGCACGGTGACGAACAGGAAGCCATGGGGGTTGGTCCACTGGTATTCCTTGACCACGCCCTGGATGGTCTCGGTCTTGGTCAGGTCGAACATCGCCGCCGAGTGGTGGGCGGCGGCGGGCTGGCTCGCCACCACCAAGGCGCCGGCCATGGCCAGAATCCCGAAATTCCTCATCATCACGCGTTTCCTCGACACGAGCTTCGACTGTGGGCGGACAACCACCCCGCCCCTAGAGCCGCAGGGCCCGGGCGTTCAAAGTTCACGGATGGCGCGGCCGCCCCGCCGGCCCCAAGGCCGCGGCAGCTACCGCCTTCGACGCCTTCCAGCGCCCAACCCTCCTAATCGCCTGATCCTTCCGGACCGGCCCCGCTTCTGACTGCAGCGACAAAAAAACTGCAACGGCGGTGTACAATGCGTCGGATAATAGGTAGCGTTTGTCAACGACTTTAATCGACGGCGCCTTCAATTCCGGCCATGCCTTCAAATGCGCAACATGCCACTGATAACGCACCGCCCCCGAAGAGGGCGGCAGCGGGGGGAGATCGCGTCTTGGACAGCGTGACGAAACGGCCGACCGGGAACTATCCTGAAGACAGCCATATCAGCACGATGATCTTCTCCCTGGGCGTCCAGCTCAGGCGCAGCGCCAACGCCCTGTTCCGGCGCCGATTCGGACTGAGCTCCACCGAGTGGAGCATCATCGGCATCCTCTTCAACAACGGGGCGCTCAGCGTCGGCGGCATCTGCGAGCGACTCGGACGCGACAAGGCCCACGTCAGCCGGGACATCGCCAGCCTGACCAGCCGCGGCCTACTGCACGGCCGCCGCGACGAGGTGGACCGCCGCCGGGTGCTGATCGACTTCACTCCGGAGGCCGAATCCTTCGTGGCGGAGTTCGCCGACGCCCTGCAGGATCGCGCCGATCGCTTCACGGTCGGCCTCACCGAAGCCGAGCAGACCGAGCTGCGGCGCATGCTGGTCATCCTGATCCGCAACGCCCGGGAGATGCGGCCGCCGGACTGAAGGCCGCCGCACAAGACAAAGGATCGCCGGGCGAAACGCGCCCCGGCGGCGATAGTTTAGGAGGGAGTAACACCATGAATTCACTCAAGACATTAGCCGCGCCGATGGCCTTCGGCGCAGTGCTGGCCGCCCTCAGCGCGGCGCCCGCCCCGGCCCATCACTCCTTCGCCATGTTCGATCGTGACAAGCAGATCACGATCAAGGGCACGGTGAAGGAATTCCAGTGGACCAATCCCCACGTGTTCATCCAGATCATGATCCCCGGCGCCGACGGCAAGCCGCAGGAATGGAGCGTGGAAGGCGGCCCCCCCAACATGCTGTTCCGCCAGGGCTGGGAGCCCACCACCTTCAAGCCCGGCGATCAGGTGACCCTGGTGATCAATCCGTTGAAAAGCGGGGAGCGCGGCGGCAACTTCGTGTTCGCCAACCTCGCCAACGGCAAGACCGTCGGCAATCTGAACGCACGCGCTCCGGGTTGAGGCAGGCATGATCCGATCCTTACTGACGACCGCCGCCGCCTGCGCGGCCCTGGCCTGCGCCCTGCCCGCCGCGGCCGCGCCCGCCGACTTCAACGGCGTCTGGTCCGGCGACCAAGGGGTGCTGTGGGACACCTCGGTGAAGCCCGGCCAACCGCCGAACGCACCCTTCACCCCGGAGTACAAGGCCAAGTATCAGGAGGCGCTGGACGCCTCCAAGGCCGGCAAGCCCAAGGCCGACCCGCCGGCCATGTGCCTGCCCCCCGGCGTGCCGCGGATCATGGCCTCGCCCTTCCCGTTCGAGTTCGTGGTCACCGATAAGGTCGTCTACATCCTGTACGAATACATGAGCCAGGTCCGCCGCATCTACATCGGCGGCGAAGCGCCTCGCGGGATGGGCCTGCCCACCTTCAACGGCCGGTCCACCGGCAAGTGGGAGGGCGACACCCTGGTGATCGAGACCACCGAGCTGAACCCCATGTCGGTGCTGGACACCACCCACCTGCCGGTCAGCGACGCGCTGAAGTCGGTGGAGCGGATCAAGCTGCTGGGCCCCGACAAGATGCAGGCCGAGATCACCCTGATCGACCCCAAGGCCTACACCAAGCCCTGGACCACGGTGCGCACCTATACCCGGAAGCCCGGCGAGCAGATCCTCCAGTACGTCTGCGAGGAGAACAACCGCAACCCTGTGGGCGAAGACGGCTCTACGGGGTTCGTCGGGCCGAAGTAGCTTCCCTCTCCTTATCCCCCCGCAAGCGAGGGGGGAGGCGCGAACTGGATTCCCTCCCCCGCACGCGGGGGAGGGTTAGGGTGGGGGGAAGTCGCAGAGCGCGGCCCCCGCCAAACCCAACTCCATCCCCCCGATGTGCGGCGCCCCTCACCCCTCCGGGAACAACAGCGCCCGCCACGTCGCGAGGTCGGCGGGCTGGGTGTCGAAGGCGGCGGCGTCCGGGTCGAGGATCACCCAGGGCTGTTTGCGGCTGACCCACAGGTGGGCCACCGGGCGAATCTGCGAGGTGTCGTCCAAAGTCCCGACCTTCAGGGTCGCCCGCTCCGGCGCACGGCTGGAGGCATGGAACAGGCGGGTTCCACAGGACGGGCAGAACCAGCAGGCGGTGGCCGCCCCGCTGTCCGCGCGCTTTTCGAAGCTCGTCAGCGGCCCTTCGACGGCGAGATCGCCCCGGGCTACCGGGATCGACACCGAGAAGGCGGACGCGCTCTGTTTTTGACAATCGCGGCAATGACAGGCGTAGGGGCGCCCCGGCGCGCCCGTCAGGCGGTAGCGCACCGCCCCGCACTGGCAGCCGCCGGTCAGGCTCACCGTTCCGCCTCCTGCTCCCGCGCCAGCGCCTCCAGGGCGTTTTCGGTCATCACCGCCAGGCAGCGGTCGAGGATGGCGATATCTTCCGGCGCGAGGCCCGCGGTCAGCGCCCGGTCCGCGCCGCGGGCGAGTTCGGCCAGGGGCGCATAGACGGTGCGGCCGAGGGGCGTGGCGCTGATCAGCACCCCCGGCCCGCCGCCCTTGCTGTCGCTGCGCAACAGGCCCGCCCCCACCAGACGCTTCACCGTGCGGCTGACCTGGGCCACGCCGCGGCTGAGCAGGCCGGACAGCTCGTTGATCGACAGGCCCGGGGTCTCGCACACCCGCGCCAGCACCCGCCACTCGAACTCCGACAGCCCGCTGACCCGCCCATAGGCCAGCGCGCTGGCGCGGGACATGAAGTCCACCAGCCGGACCACGCGGACAGAGATCAGCTCCCGGCTTAGCGGCCCCCCCTCGTCTCCTTTGAACAGCTTTGGCGGACCGGTCAGCGCCCCCTCCTCCTGGATGATCTTGGCCAGCATGGGGCCGTTGCGGAACACCCGCAATTTTACCTGTATAAATTGCCGCCTTAGGTCGGCTCTGAAACAATATTACTATAAATAATTCAACACACTGATACCCCGCTTTCAACCCCTCCGGCCCGCGGCAATTTGACTAACACAAATTGGCTGCGTACGAATCCCTTACGGCGCTAGCGAACCCGCAGGCGGCGCACAACAGAGTCCCCGAAAGCGGGACCATGGGAGGTAATCGCAATGCACCGTTCCGCCGCAGACATCCGCACGCCCCATAGGATCCTGGCCAGCCGAAGCGCGAGCGTGCTGGCGCTGACCGCCGCACTCTGGGGCGGCGGGGGCTGGATGGTGCAGGCGCAGGCCGCTGCGCCAGGGGACGAGCCCGGCGCCGGCGCCCCCGGCGCGGTGGAGGAGGTGGTCGTCACCGGCTCCCGCCTCAGCCGCAGCACCTTCACCGCCCCCAATCCGGTGACCGTGCTGAACGCCCAGGACATCGAGAAGCTCGGCCTCACCAACGTGGGTTCGGTGCTGGCCCAGTTGCCGCAGAACTCCAACTTCTTCGCCGCCAACAACGTCGGCCTCGGCAACTTCAACGTGGGCGCCCAGCTCGCCAACCTGCGGGGCCTCAACCCCTTCTTCGGCACCCGCACCCTGACCCTGATCGACACCCGCCGGGTGGTGCCGACCACCACCGGCGGCGGGGTGGACATCACCCTGATCCCCTCGATGCTGGTCGCCCGCACCGAGACGGTCACCGGCGGCGCCTCGGCGGTCTATGGCTCCGACGCGGTGGCCGGGGTGGTCAACATCATCCTCGACACCAAGCTGAAGGGGCTGAAGGCCCAGGTCGACTTCGGCCAGACCTCCCGCGGGGACGGCAAGGACCTGCACGCCTCGGCGGCCTACGGCTTCGGCTTCGCCGGGGGCAAGGGCCACTTCGTCATCGGCGGCGAGTACCAGCACACCGACGACATCGGCATCTGCTCCCAGGAGCGGGACTGGTGCGCCCAGAACTATGGCATGTTCACCAACACCGGCTATGCGACGCCGGGCGCCCCCGGCTTCGGCCAGCCCCACTACATCATCGGCCCCAACGCCACGGCCGCGAACCAGAGCCTGACCGGCGTGCTGGCCCCCTGCGTCGTGCCCGTGCCCGGCGTCTGCATCGCCGGCCCGCAGGTGCAGTTCAACCAGGCCGGCAACGCCCTGGTCCCCTACACCCCCGGCCTCTACGCCGATGGGGCGGGCTTCTTCGGCTTCCGCCAGGGGGGCGACAACCTGGCGGTGGGCGCCTACGACTCCACCACCATGCGCCCCGACGTGAAGCGCTACACCGGCCTCGCCCATGTCGACTACACCATGTCGAACAACATCGAGGCCTTCCTGGAAGGCTCGGTAGCCCGTAGCGACGCCGTCAATCCCGTGGCCAACGGCGCCATCGGCCCCTATTCGCTGCAGGTCGGCCCGGGGGTCTTCGTCGGCTCGCACATCAACCCGGACAACGCCTTCCTGTCCCCCGCCGTGGCGGCCGCCATCGGTCCGCTGGGGGCCCAGTTCGGCCGCAACGTGCTGAACGTGGTTTCCGCCCGCAACGAGACGCAGAACACCACCTGGCGGGTGGTGGCGGGCCTGAAGGGGGAGCTGTCCTCCAAGTGGGCGTGGGACGCCTATGCCGAGTACGGCAAGAACATCAACGATCAGGCCCTGCACCACTCGGTGGTGAACGGGGGCGGGACCGGCTACGACTTCCTGAACTTCGCCCTCGACGCGGTGCGGTCCAACCCGAACGACCCGAACAGCGCCATCGTCTGCCGCGCCGCCGCCCCGGCCTACGGCGCGGTCAATCCGCTGGCGGCCGGATGCGTGCCGTTGAACCTGTTCGGGGTAGGCAACGCCAGCCAGGCGGCAATCGATTACGCCTTCCGCACCCTGAAGGAGAACTCCACCTATACCCAACAGGTGCTGTCCGGGAACCTGCGCGGAGAGCTTTATGAGGGATGGGGCGCCGGCCCGATCCGCGCCGCCTTCGGGGGCGAATACCGCCGCGAGCACGGCAAGGTCGGCCACGACCTCGCCAACCAGCCCTGGTACAATCAATACTTCCTCAGCTACGGCCTCGACTACGCCGGCACCATCTCGGTGCTTGAAGGCTACGGGGAACTGAACGTCCCGTTGCTGAAGGAGCTGCCCCTCATCCACTATCTGGAGATGGACGGCGCCATCCGCGTCTCGCGCAACAAGAACACCAACGATACCGCGGGTCCGAATCTCGGCCAGTCCGCCAGCCGCAACATCACGAGCTGGAAGATCAGCGGCATCTGGGACCTGACCGACTGGCTGCGTCTCCGCGGCACCCGCTCCCGCGACGTGCGGGCCGCCCAGTTCCGCGAGCTGTATCAGAGCTACGCCGCGGCCGGCGGCGCCTTCGGCTCGGTCAACAACCCCTGGAACAACGGGATCACCGACCCGGCCAACATCGCCACCGGCGGCGACATCAACCTGAAGCCGGAGAAGGCCGACACCACCACCGTCGGCGTCGTGCTGTCGCCGAGCACCGGGCCGCTCGCCCGGCTTCGCCTCTCGGCCGACTGGTACAAGATCAGGATCAACGGCGCGATCGTCGGGCCGCCCTTCGGCATCGGCGCGCAGAACATCGTCAACCAGTGCTTCCAGGGGGTGCAGGCCTTCTGCGACCGCATGACCGGTGAAGGCACCGCCGACATCCTGACCATCACCAACACGGCGGCCAACCTCGGGTCGTTCGTGACCAAGGGGGTCGACTTCGAGGCCGCCTATTCCCTGCCGCTGGCGGACACGGTGGGCCTGCCCGGCGACCTGAACATGCGGGTGATCGCCTCCTACCTCTACGACATGACCATCGACGCCGGGCTGGGCGCGACGCCGATCAACTATGGGGGCCAGTCGGGTCCGACGGGGGCGTTCGGCGGCTTCAACACCTCGCCCAAGTGGCAGGGCAACGCCATCCTCACCTACAACAACGGGCCCTTCTCGGCGACGGTGCAGGCCCGCTACGTCGGCCCGGGCAAGTTCCTGGCGGTGACCGCCACGGGGGCCACGCCCGTGGCGCCCGGCGATCCCGGCTACACCACCACTGCGGACGGCAGCATCAACACCAACCACGTGGACTCGGCCATCTATGTGAACCTGTCCACGTCCTACGAACTGTCCAGCAAGCTCACCCTGTTCGGCTCGGTCAACAACCTGTTCGACAAGAACCCGCCGGTTGCCCCGGGGGGCAACGGCTATCCCACCAACCCTGTCTATTTCGACACCTACGGCACGGCCTGGAAGGTCGGCGTACGGCTGCGCTACTGATCGCCGGACGCGGGGAAAAGACCATGAAGCTCAAGAGCTTGCTTCGCACTCTGCAGGCGGCGGCGCTGGTCGCCGCCTGCGCCCTCGCCGTCCCGGGCGCACAGGCCGCCCCGGCGACGGCCAAACGGCCGGATTTCAATGGAATCTGGAACTTCTTCATGGAGCCGGGGTCCAATCCCTTCGGCTTCGGCCCGCCGGTGAAACTGCCGTTCAAACCGGACGCGCAAGCCAAGGTGGACGAGTACAGCCGCCTGACCGGCCCCACCCAGGACAACCCGGGCGCCTTCTGTCTCGGCTACGGCATGCCGGCCTCGATGCTGTTCTCCGGCGCCTATCCGATGGAGATCATCCAGCAGCCGGACCAGATCACCCTCATCTATGAAGCGCACAACGAGATCCGCCGCATCTATCTGGGCTCGAAAGTGATCCCGGAGGCAGATCGCATCTCGGACCGCAACGGCTATTCGATCGGCCGCTGGGAGGGCGACGTGCTGGTGGTGGAGACCACCAGCCTGAAAGAACAGGTGGATCAGCAGTACGCCCACAGCGATCAGGCCAAGATCGTGGAGCGCTACCATTTGACGACGGATAAGGCCGGCGCGCGCGTTCTAGTTGCTGATATGACGCTGACCGATCCGGCCTTCTACACACATCCGGTTTCGACGCAGAAGAAATGGGCATACGATCCGAATGGACGATTGCTCCCCTACGACTGCAACGAGCCGGCATGGGAGGATCATCTCAACCAACTAAAGGCCGCGGCGAAAGCTTCGGCCGCTAAAGGACCGTAGATATGAGGAAATTCGCTGTTCTGCTGGGGGCTGTCGCCACCCTTTCGATCGCCGGGGCCGCGTCGGCCCACCACTCCGCCATCCAATTCGACTTCACCAAGAACGTCCCCGTGAAGGGCGAGGTGAAGAGCTTCGAGGCCATCAACCCGCACATGCGGCTGATCCTGCACGTCACCGACGCCAAGGGCTCGCGGGACATCGAGTTCGAAGGACACTCCACCAACAACATGTACCGCCAGGGCTATCGCCAGGGCATGGTCAAGGTCGGCGACGTGATCACCGTCAACATCGCCCCCCTGAAGGACGGCAAGGACGGCGGCTTCGTGGTCTCCGCCACCACCAAGGACGGCAAGTTCTTCGGCCAGAAGCCCCGCGCCCCCGCCGACGCCCAACGCGCCGCCGAAGGCCGCAGCTAAGCCACCCGCGCCGAAGCGCAGCGTTACGACTTGAAAACGCTGCGCTTTTTGCGGTTCCTGCTCACCGCTCTCCCCGGCGAAGGCCGGGGCCCAGATCGTAAGGCGCTAGGCTGCAGGCCGAGCCGGTGCGAGCCCTGAACCGAGCCGCTCCTTGACCTGGATTCCGGCAGTCTCCGGGATGAGCGGTCGGCGGTGGATGGTTCACGCCGCCTTCCCCGCCACCCTCCGCAGCGACTAGACTGCCCCAAACTCCACCACCCACCGCACGGCTCCCATGGCGAAGCTCGATCACGTCAATATCCAGACCACCCGGCTCGCCGAGACGGTGGCCTTCTACGTCGATGTGGTGGGGCTCGAGGTGCGGGATCCGCCGGAGCTGGACCCGGCCCTGGTGCAATGGATGTACGACGAAGGCGGCAAGGCCATCCTGCACATCAGCACCATCGGCTCCCTGCTGGGCGAGGACGGGGCGCCCCTGTCGGCCGACACCGGGGCGGTGCACCACGTGGCCCTGGACTGCGAAGGCCATGACGCCATGGTGGCCAAGCTCGACCGGATGGGCCTCGCCTATCGGCTGAACCATGTGAAGACCATCGATCTGAAGCAGATCTTCGTGCACGACCCCAACGGGGTGCTGCTGGAGCTCAACTACTTCGCGCACCGGCAATAGGGCCGGTCAGCCGCCGCCGGCGCCACGCCGCCGCCGTCTCCCCCGTCTGCTTGAGGAAGAAGCGGCAGAAGTAGCCCGGGCTGGAATAGCCCAGGGCGTCCGCGATCTCCGTCACCGTCTGGTTGGAATAGAGCAGCTGGCGCTTGGCCTCGGTCAGGCGCCGCTCGGCGATGGCCGCGCTCGCCCCGCCCCCGGTGCGCGCCTTCACCGCCGCGTTGAGCAGATAGGGGGTGGCGCCCAGCGCCGCCGCATAGTCGCGCACCGTCCAGTCCTCGGCGTGGTGCGCCTCCAGCAGGGCGTGGAACCGTTCGGCCAGCTTGGACTGGGGGCGCAGGGCCTGCGCCGCCTCGGCCTGCGCCCCCCGCAGCCGGGCGGCGGCCAGCATCAGCAGCTTCACATGGGCGCCGATGGCTTCCTCCCGGCCGAGGGCGGCCCAGCGGTATTCCCGCTCGATGGCCGCGAACAGGCGGGGCAGATCGAGGTCCGCCGCCTCCACCTCGGTCAGGTCCGCCATGGTCGGCTGCAACAGGCCGCTCAGGGGGCGCGGCCCGCCCTCCCCCAGCACATCGGCCATGAAATCCTCCGACACGCTGACCACCAGGGCGTCGCCGTCGGGGCCGGCGCTGAAGCCGTGGGCGACGCCGGCCGGGATCAGCCCCAAGGCCGGGGCGCGGAACGGGATGGCGCGGTCGTCGAGGAAATAGGTCCCCTCCCCCGCCGTCCACAGCATCAATTGGTGCAATCGGCCGTGCCGGTGCGGGCGCACCTCCCCCCGATGGATATGCCCCCGCGCCTGGATGGTCTCCACGTGCACGAAGCCGAGGTCCACCTCACGCGGCGCCTCGCCATAGATGAAGAAGTGGGGGATGGCCCCGTCCGGCGGCACGTCGCGCTCCCGTGCAATTTTGACAAAAGTACAATTCTTTTGCCCCCGCGGCTAGTGCGCCAGCCGGCGCGCAGGCCTAGCCTTGTCTCCAACAACCAGGGTGGAAACATGCGACCGGAAGACGTCATCGCCGACAGGAAGCGCCCCTACACCGGCGCCGAATACATCGAGAGCCTGCGCGACGGGCGCGAGGTCTATATCAACGGCGAGCGCATCGCCGACGTGACCACCCACCCGGCCTATCGCAACTCCGTCCGCTCGATGGCGCGGCTGTACGACGCCCTGCACGACCCGGCGAAGAAGGACATCCTGACCTGCCCCACCGACACCGGCTCGGGGGGCTACACCCACAAGTATTTCCGCGTCTCCCGCTCCCGCGAGGAGCTGATGGGGGCGCAAGGCGCCATCGCCGAGTGGTCGCGGCTGACCTATGGCTGGATGGGCCGCACCCCCGACTACAAGGCCGCCTACACCAACACCCTGGGCGCTAATCCGGAGTTCTACGGCGACTACGCCGGCAACGCCGCCGCCTGGTACAAGCGGGCGCAAGAAACCGTCCCCTTCATGAACCACGCGATCGTCAATCCGCCGATCGACCGCCACAAGCCGGCCGAGCAGGTGAAGGACGTCTTCGTCAGCGTGGACAAGGAGACCGACGCCGGCATCATCGTGTCCGGCGCCAAGGTGGTGGCCACCTCGGCGGCCATCACCCACTACAACTTCATGGGCCAGAGCTCGAAATCGGCCACCGAAGACCTCGATATGGCGCTGATGTTCATCGTGCCGATCAACACCCCCGGGCTGAAGCTGATCTCGCGCACCAGCTATGAGCAGATCGGCCGCAACGCCTCGCCCTTCGACTATCCCCTGTCGTCGCGGTTCGACGAGAACGACGCCATCTTCATCCTCGACAAGGTGTTCATCCCCTGGGAGGACGTCTTCATCTACCGCGACCCGGCGCGGATCATGACCTTCTACCCGCGCTCGGGCTTCATGCCGGGCTTCCTGTTCCAGGGGTGCACCCGGTTCGCGGTGAAGCTCGACTTCATCTGCGGCCTGCTGGCCAAGGCGCTGCACATCTCCGGCCAGGACGACAGCAAGAGCAACCAGGCCCTGCTGGGCGAGGTGGTGGCCGCGCGCAACATGTTCTGGTCCCTGTCCAACGCCATGTGCGCCAATCCCGACCCGTGGAAGGGCGACGCGGTGCTGCCGGCGCTGAAGGCGGCGCTGGCCTACCGGGTGTTCGCGCCGGACGTCTATCCGCGCATCAAGGACATCGTGGAGCGCACGGCGACCTCGTCGCTGATCTACCTGCCCTCCTCCATCCGCGATTTCCAGAACCCGGCGATGCGCCCGATGCTGGACCAGTATGTCCGCGGCTCCCACGGCGTCGACGCCATGGAGCGGGTCAAGGTGATGAAGCTGTTGTGGGACTGCATGGGCAGCGAGTTCGGCGGCCGCCACGAGCTTTACGAGCGCAACTACGCCGGCGGCTGGGAGGACATCCGCCTGCAGGCCCTGACCGGGGCCGAGAAGGGCGGCGACATGGCCGCCATGAAGGGCCTCGTCGACCAATGCCTCTCCGACTACGACGAAAACGGCTGGACTGGCGACACCTGGCTCAATCCCGAGGACTGAGGAGGCTTCGATGGTCGAGCGCCCCGCCTTCCGCAACGCCATGGCCCGGCTCGCCGCCGGGGTGAACATCATCACCACCGACGGCCCGGCGGGGCGCAGCGGCTTCACCGCCACGGCCGTATGCAGCGTCACCGACGATCCGCCGACGGTGCTGGTGTGCATGAACAAAGGCAGCCGGGCCTATCCCGTCTTCACCGGCAACGGGGTGCTATGCGTGAACGTGCTGCGCGAGGGCCATGCCGACTTGTCGGCCGCCTTCGCCGCGGGCAATCGCGACCTCGACGCCTGCTTCGCGGGGGCCGCCTGGCGAACCCTCTCGACAGGGGCGGCGGCGCTGGAGGATGCGGCGGTGGCGCTGGACTGCAAGGTGGTGTCGGTCACCGAGGTCGGCACCCACGGCATCTTCATGTGCGAAGTCCTGGCCGTCAGCACCGCCGCCGACCCCGGCGCCCTGATCTGGCTCGACCGCAACTACCTGCGGGTCGGCCCCGGCGGCGCCAAGGTGGCGTGAGCTTTCCGCGGGGGGCGCTTCGACGGCCTGCGCTTGCCCAGTTACCTCCGCTCACCCCGGTGAATACCGGGGTCCAGATTATTGAAAGCCGACGCCGAAGGTTCCCACGCCGACAGGCCTGTAGGCTCACGCCTTACGATCTGGGCCCCGGTATTCACCGGGGTGAGCGGGGAAAAGGCCCTCGCCCGGCACAGCGGGTTTGGCTGGGCGAGCACCGCGCGAAATCCCCGCGCCTACCCCTCCACCTCCGCCAGCAGGCCGGCGCGCACCTCGTAGGGGTCGAAGTCCGCGAGGGTTTCCAGGGCCTGGATCATCGAGAGGCCTTCGCCGTCCTCGTAAAGCTCGTCAGGCTCGACCACATAGCCGATGACCCGTGCGCCCGGCAGGGTCGGATGGGGCATGTCGATGCGCCGGACGGCCAGCAGGGCCAGGCGGTCGATCAGTTGGCGTTCGGTCAGTTCCTTGGTCACGGCGGACCTCCTCTATGAGGCCAGTCTCGCGCCACCAATCTGAACGCAGACCGAACGGCAACCTGAACTTTTGTTCAGGTTCTGGGGCTCAACCGCAGGAGGGCGCCGCCGTCGGTCAGCACATAGACCGCCCCGTCCGGCCCCTGGCGCACGTCCCGGATCCGCTGCTTCAGGTCGGTGAGCAGCTTCTCCTCCCCCACCACCTTGTCCCCGTCGAGGATCAGCCGGCTGAGCCGCTGGCCGCTGAGAGCCCCCACGAACAGGCTGCCCTTCCAGGCGGGGAACAGGTCGCCGGTGTAGAACATCAGCCCGCTCGGCCCGATGGAGGGGAACCAGAAGTAGGCCGGCTGGTCCATGCCCGCCCGCGCGCTCTGGCCGGTGGTCACCGGCTTGCCGTCATACCGCCGGCCATAGGAGATGGTGGGCCAGCCGTAGTCGTGGCCGGCCTGGATGATGTTCAACTCGTCGCCGCCCTGGGGGCCGTGCTCGACGGTCCACAGCACCCCGGTCGCCGGGTTGATCGCGGCGCCTTCCGGGTCGCGGTGGCCGAAGGAGAAGGTGTCCGGCGGCACGAGCGGATCGGCCAGGAAGGGGTTGTCCTTGGGGATGGTCCCGTCGGTGATGATGCGGCTGACCCGGCCGGTGAAGCTCTTGCGGACGGCGAGGTTGGTCTCCTCCTTGTCGCCGCCGCTGAGGTCGCCGCCGTAGAAGCGGAAGCGGTCGGCGCCGGTGACATACAAGGTCCCGTCCTTGGCGAAGGCGAGGCGCCGCTCGCCCCCCTCCAGGATCACCGTCACATTCTCGATGCGCATCTCGTCGTCGCTCAGCCGGGCGCGGGCGACCCGCTCGGTCCCGATGCGCAGGGTGCGGCGCTCGGCGACCGGCTTGGAGAAGACGTCGTCATAGAAGGTCGAATTCGGCCACATGCCCGGCCGCTCGCCCTCCGGCGGGGCGAAATAGCTGAAATAGATCAGCCGGTTCTGGGCGAAGTTCGGATCCAGCACCACGTCGTGCATGCTCTGGGCGGCGACCACCTTCACCGGCGGCACGCCCGCCACCAGGAAGCTCGCCCCGGTCTTGTCGATGATCCGCAGGTTCCCCGCCCGCTCGGCCACCAGCATCTTGCCGTTGGGCAGGAAGGCCAGCGACCACGGGCCGTCCAGCTTGCTGGCCAGAGTCTGCACCGTATAGGCCGAGGGTGTCGCGGGGGCGGGCGCCTCAGTCTGGCCGGCGAAGGCGGGCTTCGGCTTGGGCAGCGGCGCCGCGGGCGCGGCCCCTAGCGCGACCGGCCCGCAAAAGGCCAGCAAAGCCGCCGTCGCGGCGCCCCAGACTGCGATCCTCATGTCTTTCCCCCGTTTTTGCTTTGAGCGGCAAATATTTCAGCAACTACATATATTCAGAAGGCGCTGCGCTTGTCTTGGGGGGACCTGCTGCGGCGAGGCCGATGCACGGCCCGGGGCCTCGTCGTTTACAAATTCCAAATTGTTGTGCCTCAACCTTGGAGCGACCAACGATCTGGCTCGGTCTGTGTTTGTTCAGACCGGCTGGCTTTGGCGCCGGAATGCAGTTCGGGCGTCGCCAATCGTGACCGGTGGGGCGAGTTATGCTCGATGCGCAGTCAAACCGTGCGGCCAAAAGCGGGTCGCTCACCGAAGACCTGACAGGCGTTCGCGACCCCGCGCCGGAGCTGACGACAGACGCCATCCTCTCAAATCAGGCCCGCCGCGCCCCCCGGGCGCCGGCGCTGAAGTTCGGCGACCTTGTCTGGACCTATGCCGATCTCGAGGGCCGCGCCAACGCGCTGGCGGCGCGGTTCGCCGCCGCCGGAGCGCGGCCGGGTGATCTGATCGGCCTCTATCTCGACCGCTCGCCGGATATGGTGGCCGCCATGTGGGCCGCCTGGAAGATCGGCTGCGCCTATCTTCCCCTCGACCCGAGCTTCCCGGCCAACCGTCTCAATCTCGTGATCGCCGACGCCCGGCCGACGGTGCTAGCCACCCAGCGGACGCTGGAGGAACGCCGCCCCGCGGCCGACGCGCAGGTGGTCATCTGTGATGGCGACGACGACATCCCGCCCCTGAAGGATCGCCAGTCGCCGCCGCGCGATCCTCAATCTCTCGCCTATGTGCTCTACACCTCCGGCTCCACCGGCAAGCCGAAGGGGGTCGAGATCCGGCACGGATCCGTGACCAACCTCCTCGATTCCATGCGTGCGCGGCTCGGCTTCACCACGGCCGACAGCCTGCTGGCGGTCACCACCATCTCCTTCGACATCTCCGTGCTGGAGTTGTTCCTGCCGCTGACCACCGGCGCCTGCGCGTTGCTGGCGCCGGCCGAAGCGGCGGCGGACCCGCAGGCCCTGGCCAGACTGCTGGATGCGTCGCCGGCGACCTTCATGCAGGCCACCCCCGCGGGCTGGCGCTACCTGATCGAGGCGGGCTGGAACGGCAAGCCCGGCCTGACCGCCCTGTGCGGGGGCGAGGCCATGTCCCGCGACCTCGCCGACCGGCTGCTGACCCGGGCCGACATGGTGTGGAACCTCTACGGCCCCACCGAGACTACCGTCTGGTCGACCATGCACCGGGTGCGCTCCGGCGCGGGGGCCATTCCCATTGGCGAGCCGATCGACCGCACCGGCCTGCACATCCTGGACGAAGCGGGTCTGCCCACCGACGGCGTGGGCGAACTGCACATCTCCGGCGCCGGCCTCGCCCGCGGCTATCGCAACCGGCCGGACCTGACGGCGGAGCGTTTCGTCCACCGCGACGGCCTGCCCGGGGCGCGGCTCTACCGCACCGGCGACCTCGTGCGCCGCGGCGTGGACGGCGAGATCGAGTTCCTGGGCCGCAGCGACGATCAGGTGAAGATCCGCGGCTTCCGCATCGAGCTTGGCGACATCGAGG
>Ga0182736_1000414_pt1 | contig 67842 bp, 68 predicted proteins | sample eDN5th30CKraftBY_FD_128882 | JGI IMG/M metagenome (GOLD analysis project Ga0182736, IMG submission 128882) | Enriched backyard soil microbial communities from Emeryville, California, USA - eDNA 5th pass 30_C Kraft BY (version 2) (version 2) | ecosystem: Environmental > Terrestrial > Soil >... | reverse complement strand
GGTCCGACGGACGAGCCTTGGGGCGTCAGACGCTTCTATGTCCGCGACCCGTTCGGACGCCTTATCAACGTCCTGAGACACTCATAAGTCGCATAGATGTCGTCGATTGAGTCTGAACCCTAACGACTATGTTTGGCAATGGCGAAATCCAGCGGACAAAGGCTTCCGATGGGCCTGGCTTTACCTACTTTTGGGATAGGCATTGAGCGGCTGAGGCATGAGCAAAGCCCTAGATAAGGCCCTTGGCTCTGTTCCGATCGGCTTGAGAGCGCCGTTGATTGAGCAATTTGATGAAATGCTCTCCGACTACCGCTCCGGCCGTTGGGAATCGGTTGGGCTCAAGGCCGGTAAAATCTGCGAGATAATCTACTCGATCATCTCGGGATATATTTCTGGTCAGTACCCTGCTGGGCCGAGCAAGCCCAAGAATATGGTTGCAGCTTGTCAAGCCTTGGAAAAATCCCCTGGCGCAGCGCTGAGTAGATCAGTCCGAATTCAAATTCCTCGACTTTTGATCGCCATATATGAGCTTCGGAACAACCGAGCCATTGGGCACGTGGGAGGTGAAGTTGACCCAAATCATATGGACGCAGAACTATTCTTGCGTTCATGCAAGTGGCTTCTCGCTGAGCTGATACGAGTGTTCGATGCTTCAAATGTCGCCGAGGCAGCGGCATTAGTTGAGGGCGTAACAGAGCGCGTCATCCCTCTCGTTTGGGAGCAAGATGGCATCAAAAAGGTTTTGAATCCAAAAATGTCGGCAAAGGACAAAGCCCTTGTTTTATCCTACGCGACGCCTGGGGGGAGTTCTGCCAAAGACTTGGCGAGCTGGGTTGGATACGGAAATCTAAGCCGCTTCCGAAATGACGTGATTAGCGCTCTACACAAGGAAGCTCTGGTTCATTATGACAAAGAAAGTGATCAAATTACGATTTCTCCGACGGGTATTAGAAAAGTTGAGGCAAATAACTTACTGGCTTTGGCGTGAAATCAGCTACGGTAAAATAGGCACCCCTTGAGTCGGGGCTACGAGCCGGTCATGCACTTGGCCAGGGAGGATCAGGTCGGGCTGCAACTCTGCACAAGTCTCATACAATGCAGATGCCAAATGGGCGACGCCCGTTTGATCCATTTCATGCGCGCCGGAAAACTCATATGAATATCGCCAGTCTTGGAACACCCGCGCAAACGTAACCAAGTCATCGGCGAGTACGCCATCTTCGTACCGGGCGTGGTAGCGCTGGGTGATCTTTTCCTGCGTTGCGGCGTCCAGCCGCTCGAACAAAATATTCAACTCGTGGCCGCGCTTCGGGGCCGCCTGTTTCTCAATGGCATACAGCGCCTTTAAATAGAGCTCGCTAGCGAAGGCATGAAGCACGAGGCCTTGCCAGGGCAGGAAGTGGCATCGTCCATCCTCTTCCCGAAGTTCGAAGCATCGCAGAGCGCTCGCATGATAGTCACGTGCCGAGCGAAATATGCGGTCGGCGGGAGGCACTGGCGGCAATGTTTTCACATGGCGCTCTAACTTCTCGCGTATCCAGTCCGGCATCTTCGCCAATTCCGTCGCCCCTCTTGGTTCCCATTGCAGGAATTCGACTGGTTAAAACCTGTAGACGTGCGCCGTCAGCTGGCCTTACCGTTGGCCCGATTATTAGCAGGATCAAACGATGGGCGTTATTGTTGATTTTCAGGCTAGGCGCAGGTCTGCTGCAGCGGAGGCGCGGCGTTCCCAAGTAAACGACGCCATCCTCGCTCTTAGCGCATTGGTGAATGACCACGCTTGGGATAGTTGCGACGTGGCAGATGCCATTGTGGATGTTGTCGCGGCCTGCGATTTTCACCACGAGGGCAATCTTGCCGGGCTCATTCTCAGCGTTCCAGATGATTATTCCGAGCTGCTTTCTGGCTTGCATTACCCAGGGGAGCAATGAGCATGGTAAGGATCACTCTCGCTGACGGCAGCACCATCGAGATACCCGAAAATGGGTCCGTCGAAGTGGAGAATTATCCGCCGAGCGAGACACCCAAGCCAGGTTATGTTCGGACCCGCGAATACCCGCCGGAATGGCGTCGCTTTACAACTTTTCGGCCGAATGTCTTGGCGGCAGGTCAGACAATCCGAACCCATCGCGGCATTCAGGAGATCGCGGCCGTCGAGCGCATTGACTGACCGATCCAAGAGTTACCACCTTTACAATGCGTAAGGGCTGACATTCCGGTTCCGACAATCCTTGCACATGCGATTGCCGGGCCCTTCGCTCGTAAAGGGCTCGCGGCAGGTGAGGCATGGGCGGACCATTGCCTTCGACTTGACATGCTTGACGCCTGTTCCGGCTTCATCCGCCGCGACAATGCCAGGGGGCCTCATTCGGCCTCTCCGTTATCGCCAGGCTCGGGCTCGTCGGTCTGCCAGACAAGATCGTCGCCGTACCGCGCCACCGCCTCGTCGCGGGCGTCGTAGTATTGCAGGTTCAGGTACGGATCGCCGTTGAACGCATCGAGGTCCGACTGCCGGGGCTCCCGCCCCTCCGCCAGATCATCCAGCGCCCGGTAGAGCGCCTTGCAGCGGGGATCGTCCTTGGTGCGGGCAAGCCATTCGGTCGCCGTCTCCTCCTTGGGCGGGGTGCGGTATTTCTCCACCCAGGCATCGGCCAGCAGGCGCGAAATGGGATCGTTCACCGGCCTGCCCCTTCCAGTGCCTTGAGGCTCTTGGCGGCCTTCGCGGCAGGGACGTTCCGCAGGGCGGAAATGTCGCCCATCCGCTTCACCAGGGCGCTGGTGGAGGTGCAGACATGGTCGATTGCCGCCTCGGTCGCGGCAAGCTGTGCGCTGTCCACTGGGGCGAACTTGGCGGCGGCACGGGCCCGGAGCATTTCGTGCGTGGCCGGTTCGAGCCCAGAGAGGAACGGCTGAGCATGGATGACGGCCGCGACGGTGGGCAGGTCGCCCTGGTCGATAGCCTGCGCCACGAACCTGGTCCGCTCGTCGGGCTTCTTCACCGCCTTGATATGGGCGCGGACCTCAGCCGCCAGGGCGAGCCCTTCGGGCGTCTTGCGCGTCGGATGGTCCAGCGCCGTTGCAACGCGGGTGGCAAGCGTGTCGCGGTAGCCGTTCAACTCCGTCACCCGCCGGTCGATGGTCGGGGCGACCCGGTCGAAGGCCTTTTCGGCGGCGGTGATGAACTCTTCCGCGTCCACCACCCGCGTCGGCTTGCCCTTGACCATGCGGATATCGCCAGAGAGCTCGGAACGGCCGCCACGTTCGGCGGGGTGCTGGCGACGGCGAGCGGGATCGGCAATGGCCTGCAAGTCGCGTTCCGCGTCGTTCATCCGGCCGAACAGGTCGTACCCGCTCCGCAGCGCTTCACGCGCGGCGGCCAATACGTTCTTGCCCAGGGTGCCTTCCACATCGAGCCGTTCCCCAATGCCCAAGAGGCTGTCGGGGTGGAGGCTGATCGGCACATCGGCGCGGATCGGGGTACTTTCATCGAGAATGCGGGGCATGGTTGGTCTCCTTGTCAGTAATGGCCTGCGGTGATCCGCCCGGACCCGGCCAGCATCACGGGGGAATTTACGAGGTAGCGAATGGCGTCCGCCGCATGGTCGGCGGCGGTCGTGTCCACGTCTTCCATCCGCACGTCATCGCGCGGCAGGAGTGGGGCAGGACGAAAGGCGGGTCGAGACGTTGGCCGGCCAATCACGGAGCAGCATGTGGCGGCCAGCGCACAAGACGAGGCGCCCCTGCCGATCGCGAAAGATATCGCGCTCCAGGAGCCTCACTTCAGCAGCCTCTCAGCGTTGTATCGCGCTTTGCGCGAGGAAGATCGGCCTCGCCCCGGCTTCAGTGACCGGATCGTGCCCGGCCGCGGACCGGATCGGGCATCGCTTTTCCTGCTGGGCGAGCAGCCGGGAGATCGGGAAGATCGGGCCGAGCAGACGTTCGTCGGCCCAGCGGGGCAGATGCTTGAGCAATGCCTTCTGGAAGCCGATATCGATCCGGCCGGCACCTTCCAGACCAATGCCGTCAAGCGCTTCAAATATCTGCCGCGCGGTAAGCGGCGCCTTCACCAAACGCCCAACGCGGGCGATATTGCGCATTATCGCTGGTGGGTAGGCCAGGAGATCCGCCTCGTCGATCCGAGCGTTATCGTCACGCTCGGCCTGACGGCCCTGCATGCCCTCCTCGGCACACGTCGCACACTCAAAACCATGCGGGGCACGTTATGGAACTGGAACGAGCGGAAGCTGGTGGCGACGGTCCACCCCAGCTATCTCCTGCGACTGCATGTGGAGGATGACTATGCCGCCCAACGGCGGCTATTCGTCGCCGACCTGCGCAGGGCGGCCAAGGCAGCCCTCTGATACTCGGGCGACACGCGGCGTTTCTAAACGGTCAGAAGCGGACGGCGGAGGGCAAGGTCATGGGCGCGCTCCTCATGTTCAGGAGCATCTTCCGGGTATCGAGCGCAGGGGCCGGGCATGTCGCGGAGCGCCGTAACCCCTCCATGTCCCGGATATGGAGCCATTTGGATTGCAGGCGGATCAAACCCGCCATGCGCATGGCTTGCAGCGTGCGATTGACATGGACCGGCGTCAGGCCGGTAATATCCGCGATAACGGATTGGGTAAGCGGCATGGCGCATTGCTGCGCATGAGCCAGCCCGCTCTCATGCATCCGGTCGTAAATCTCGCAGAGCAGCTGCGCGATCCGTTCCTGCGCATTTTTGCGACCGAGCGACACGAGCCATCCCGCCTGCCGCTCGACGGTCGTCACCAACGCCATCCAGAGGTTGTAATAATGATCGCAAGACCGGCCGGCAGCAGGCAGGCAGGCGATCCGGGCTGCACGCACACGGGTAAGCGCAACGATTGGCTGGGTGACGCGCTGACCCAGGCCCCATTGCGGCTCGCAATAGTCACCCGGAAGGAACAGGGCCGTGATCTGCCGGCGCCCGTCGCTCAACAAATGGAAGCGGCAAGCCCATCCCTCCTCGATCCTGTAGATCGCATCGGGCCGGTCGTGCTCGCGCGCCAGATACTGATGCTGCCGGAAACAAACCGAATTGTCAGGCACTAGGGCAAGGCTTGCCATCGATCGACGACCCCTGTTGAAGCAGCGGCATGTTAATCCAACCGGACGAGCAATGATTGATCTATGTTAGAGTGTGAGGCGGATCGTGGCGCATGCGCGCCTATCTCTCGCCCCCGCCCTCTGCGATTTTCACGACGATCTTGACGACAAGCCCTTCCCGCTTCCAGCTTCGGCTTACCTCGCCAAGCTGATGCGCGGCTGTTCTCAATAATTTGCTGCCGAACCCTTCCGATTCAGGTTCGGTGACGGGAGGCCCGCCACTTTCGCGCCACAGGATGATGATCTGCCCCGGCTCGGCGGTCAGCTTGACGTTCACCTGCCCGTTCTCGATCGACAGGCTTCCATATTTCGCCGCGTTGATCGCCAGTTCGTGGAACAGAAGCGCCAGTTGCGTGGTGAGCGATCCGTCCATCCGCCTGTCCTCACCGGCAATGACGATGCGCTCGCTGCCATCCTTCCTCTTCCCGCCGAAGGGCGCGAGAATGACGGAAATAATCTCCTGCAACGTGCCGCCGCTCGGCTGCGCGGCACCCTCCGGTAATACGGCGGCGCTCAGGGAGTGGGCCTGGGCAAGCGCCGCGAGCCGGCCGGAAACCGCGGACGCCAGTTCCTGGGGCGTCTGGACGGAGCCGGCACTCAGATTGATGAGGCTGTTCGCAATCGTATAGGCGTTCTTCACACGATGGTTCAGTTCGCGAAGCAGCATGCCTTGCGCCTCGGCGGCACGGCGGCGATCCCCAATGTCCCGCGCGATCTTTGAGGCGCCGATCACCGCACCCCGGCCGTCCCTCACGGGCGAGATCGTCAGGGAGACGTCGACAAGGCTGCCATCGCGGCGACGGCGGATCGTTTCATAGGATTGGACGCGCCGACCTGCGCGAATATCCGACAATATCTGCTCTTCTTCGCCCAATCGGTCTTCCGGGATGAGGATGGTGACGGGGTGTCCGATCGCTTCGTCGGCCGAATAGCCGAACAGCCGCTCCGCGCCGTCATTCCAGCTCGTGATGATGCCATCCAGCGTTTTCGAGACGATCGCGTCGTCCGAACTTTCCACCAACGCCGCGAGCCGCCGCGTGGCGTTGTCCGCCATATAGCTTCGCAGCGCGAACCCCAGTTGGCGGGCGATGATGAGAGCAAGCTCCTGCTCCTTGGCACTGAGCGCATGCGGCTCGGCGAAATAGACCATGAACTTGCCGATCACGCGATCATCGGGAGCGAGCGGAATGAAACACAGGCCCCGGATATTCTCAGCCAGGATCATGGATTTCAGGGGCCGGAGCCGAGCGGAGCGGGTCACATCCCTTATGCAGATGATCTCGGCGCCACGCTCCCCCGCAGTCCAGGGAGAATGGCCGTCCACCGCCACCCGGTGATGTTCTGAAATGCCGCGCCAGGCGACAAAGCGCATGACGCCCTTCGAATCGAAACGCAGGATGGACGCACGATCGCTGCGCAGCCCCTCGCAGATAGCGGCAAGGGCTGCCTCATAGATCATATCGAGACTGCCGGCGCGATAGAGCTTGTCCGTATAATGATAGAGCAAGCTCTGGAAATTGGCGTCGCTCCGCAGCGCCTGATCCGCTGCGCGCAGCTTGCGAGCACGAGAAACAGCCGGAACCCCGCGTTGATCCATGCGCCCTCCCACCACTGCGAACAGCGTGCCCCCCATAAGCTAGTTCATTTTATGGGCGCGACAAGATGCTGTCATTCTAACCTGGTTTATGCGGGTGGCAGGTGGCCGCCAGCCACGGCTCAATAGGGTGGCGGATCACTGGCCGGGAAGGATTCGTCGGATGCCTGGTCCACCGGATCCCATTTATCTTCTCCACCGTCCCGTATTGCCGCCGGTCCAGCGTCGCGCGTGTGGACGGCCGCATCCTTCGCAGCCCCTTCCTCGGCAAAGGCCGCCGCGGGGTGAAGGCCGGGATCGGTCTGCGAACGGCGCGTCCACCAGACATAGCCGCCAGCGCCTGCCAGCAACCCGAGCAGCAATCCTCCCTTATGTGAAAGCGCCAAATTCATCATGCCTCTCCTTGAAGAAACTATCCTCTTCTAAAAAGCATCCGGAGACTCTCCGTTCCCAAAAGATGGGCGGAAACTAACATGCACTAGCCTTCTATATGACGCGATGGCCACCAGATCAGCAGGCCACGATGCGCCCGCTGCCTACGTTGACGGTCAACTGTGCCCTTTCGTCGGCAGGTGCGGTCGAAGAAGGCCATAGAGGCCACAAAAAGCTTGGCGGGACTCACCTATGTGAAGAAGATGCGCGCTGGCCCGGTCCATACAGATGGTTCAAGCATTGCTGTTTGTTCGACCGCCACGGGCAGAACCATGCCTGGGAGACTCCAATGCGCGGCCACAAGCGAAGCAAGAGGGACGGCAGCCCATCCGACAGCATTGCTTGGCTGGTCGTGTTTCCTGGGGTAAGTTGGCGTCGAGCATGAAACGGGGGGACAGTGATTGCGAGGCGCTGCTGACGCGCCTGGATTGTTTTGTGCGTTTGAGTTCTGAGCAACGGGCCGCGATCATGAACGCTTGCTTCGGCTCCCATTATATCGTTCGGGCCAAGGCCGATTTTCTGCGCCAGGGAGATCGCATGTCGGGCCTTCATGTCCTGACGAAAGGCTGGGCCTATCGGTTGTTGATGCTGCCGGATGGACGGCGGCAAATCGCTGGCTTCCTCGTCCCCGGCGATATTTGCATGACGGAGGTGCCCGACATGCGCCTCGACTTCTCCCTCTCATCGCTGACGGACAGCCACTATCTCCACCTGGGCAACCAGGCGCTCGACCGGCTTCGCGCCGCCTATCCGGCAGTGCGCGAAGGATTGGCCATCCATAACCATGTCGCCGGCGCGATCTTGCGGAACTGGGTGCTCAACCTCGGCCAGCGCAATGCCTTCGAACGGATCGGGCATCTATTCTGCGAAATGTTGATCCGCCTGCGCTGCATTGGCATGGCGCAGAATGACGGCTATCATTTCCCCGTCACGCAGATCGAACTGGCGGAAGCCACGGGCCTAACGCCGGTGCACGTCAATCGCACCATTCAAGATATGCGGGCGCGGGGACTTGTGAGCTTGCAGAACCGGGAGTTGAAAATTCTGGATTTCGCCCGACTCGCCAATCTCGTGATGTTCGATGCGACTTACCTTCATCCCGTCGCCGGCGGATGCGCGCAAGATGGCTGACCTGCCCCGTTCTTCCGCGGACGGTAAAAGGCCGCAATCCGACGAGGGATTGCGCCGTCAGGTCGCCGCGCTGCAGGAAGAACTGGGCACAAGACAACGCGAAGCGCAGCGGCGGCTGCGCAACATGCTCGCCATGATCCGATCCATCATCCGCCGGACGGGCGAAGATGCGACAAGTCTGGAGGATTATCACCTGCGTCTGGAAGGGCGGATCGCTGCTTTCACCCGGGTCCAGGCCATTCTCCTTTCAGACCAGAATATCGGCATCGCGCTGTTTTCCCTCGTTGCCGACGAGCGCCTCCTCGCAGCGCTGGACGATTGCGCGATCGAGGTGCGCGGGGAGGATATGGCGCTCTCCCCGGCCGCCGCGAACCTGCTCGTCCTGCTGATCCACGAACTTGTCCAGCGCCTGCCTGCATCGGAGCAAACCGCCTTCCCTCTCGCCATCCTGCATGCGGCTTTTGCGGACGATGATGCGCGCGATACCGTTATCATCGATTGGACGGAAAGAGTGGTCGCATCTCCCGCGCCCTCGCCCAGTCCGGCATGGCTGGACGATGCGCTGGTCTATGAATTAAACGCCCGTATCGAACCCATCCATGACAGTAACTGGGCTGGCAGCCGCTACCGGATACCAGCCCATATGTTGCTCTCTAATGCCGGGTTTCTTGAGCGATTTCCCGGTGCAGAGTCTGGACCATCTGCTCGAAATTAAATGGCTTCGTGCATCTCGGCACCTTCCGGAGTCCTGCCGGCAGGATGGACGGATCATAGCCCGTCGCAATGACCAAGCCGATTCCGAGATCTTGCAGCGCTTCGGCCAGATCAATGGCGAGCTGGCCCCGCAAATTGAGGTCGACAATCGCGCCATCGATCCGCTCAGGATCATCGAGCATGCGGAACGCCATGTCCATATCGGGGCATGGCCCAAGAATATCGGCTCCGTGCTCGCGCAAGGCATTACTGATTTCGCGCGCAATCAGATACTCATCCTCCGCGACCAGCACGCAGCAACCGGCCAGATTCGGGTAAGCACCCAGTCCGCTTCCCTTCTCCTTCAACACGGGCATCTCCCGGCATAGACCAAGCAAGGGACGAGTCGCCACGCGACCCGCCAACTGATTGGTTAATGCATCCGGCAAGGCAACGTTCCCGGCGCGCGGACAAGCCGGCCATCACTTGGGGCCAGGAGATCGGCTCGCCCGTTACAGCCGCTGGGAATGGAGGCCGCTCGGGCGGGTTATCTCGCCCAGCGCTTCTCCCGCTCGCTCCACGTCTCCATTGCCCGCAAGATCGCTCAGCGACACGATGCCGACCAGGCGCTTGTCCGAATCCACCACCGGCAGGCGGCGGATTTGAATATCGCCCATATTTTCAAGGACATCGTCAATCTCGTCCTCCTGAAAGCAATATTTCACCTCCGTGCTCATGACCTCCCGGATGCTGGTCTCCGGTGGCTTGCCGGCCGCCACCCCCCGAATGGCGATATCGCGGTCGGTCACGATGCCGATCAGCCGCTCATGATCGGCAACAGGCAGGAAACCGGCATCCAGATCGGCCATGATCTGGGCTGCGGACTGCATCGTATTATCCGGCCCGGCAATGCGCACGTCCGGACTCATACATTCGCTCACTCTCATGATCGTCTCCCGCTATTCAGGGCTGCACAGGCTTGCGAACCGATGAAGTGCCGCGCACAGCTTCCGGGTTCCCGGAAGCAGGTCTGTGGCTAACCTGGGTTATAATATGCTTTGTCGCCGCTGTGGTTCACGGACGAGGTCCGAAAAAGCAGACCCGTGCGATCACGGCGGAAATCGAACCGTTCGCGGATATGATCCTGGAAATATCGGCCTTTCGAGCGAGCTTGCGCCAGCCCCCTAAAGACGGCCTCCGGCACGCCGAGATAGCTATAGACCTGTCCGCTCACGAACAGGATATCGAGGCGGCGGCTGGCCGGATCATAGGCATAGCTGCGGAGCGTGCTGGAAGGCATGTCTCCTCAACGCGCCAATGCCGTCAGTTTCTCCTCCTGCCGGACACTGCGCCGCAATTCATAACATGAATTAGCAATATTCCTCGGCTCCCGTTGGGAGATCGCGCGTTTTGACGGTGGCGAGGGCATGCGGGCGCGCCCCGTGCGCGCCCCGGCCGCCTCGCCGGCATCAAGCGTCTCCGGGGCGCTCGGCCAAGAGGAGAGTCTCATGAACAGGATGCTATGGATCGCCCTTCCCACACTCGCCTTGGCAGGCTGTAACCGAGCGGCTCCCCCACCGGCGGAGAACGCCGCGTTAGACAATGGTATCGAGACGAACACGGCTGATGCCGCCCCCGTCCCCATCACCGACGCCGCGACCTATCTCGCCAAAGCCGGTGCGGGGGATTTGTTCGAGATCGAATCCTCTCGCGCCATTGCGGACAAGACGAGCAATGCCGGGATCAAGGCCTTCGCCCAGATGATGATTACGGACCACACCAAGTCCACCGCCCAGCTCAAAGCGGCTGCGCAAGAGGCTGGCGTGACGGCTCCCACGCCCATGCTCGATCCCGCGCAACAGCAAACGTTGGACGAGATCAAGGCCGCGACGGGAGCGGCTGCGGATAGCGCCTATCTCAGTGCCCAGCGCACCGGCCATAGCGAAGCGCTCGCCTTGCACAGCGGCTATGCCGTGGGCGGCGATACCGAGCAGCTCAAGAAAGCCGCCAATGAAATCGCACCGGTCGTCCAACATCATATCGACCAACTCGCCAAGCTGTCGGCGGCAGAGCAATGAGCCTCTCCGCCCCGCTGGCCACGAAAGCAAGGAGGTCACACCATGCCCAGAGGTGATAAATCGAGCTACACCGGCAAGCAGAAGCGCAAGGCCGAACATATCGAGGAAGGCTATGAACATCGCGGCGTCGGCCACGAGGAAGCCGAGCGCCGGGCATGGGCCACGGTCAACAAGGAATCCGGTGGCGGCAAGAAATCCGGTTCCGGACGAGGCAAGGCAGAAAGCCACGCTTCCTCGCGCAAGGGCGGCCATATCGGCGGTTCAAGCCAGAGCCACGAAAAACGCTCCGCCGCTGCGAAGAAGGGTTGGGAAACCCGCCGAAAACGAGCGCAGGGCTAGCCTGTAGCCTGGGCAGGATGATCCGCAAGGCGACCGGCCCTCAACCCGGCGCGTCCGGTTCCCCTCCGCCTTCAGCGATGAGAATCATTTTTCAGCCCGGCGGGAACCAAGCCAATGGAGGCGCGTTTCATCTACCTGCTCAATCGAAAGAACGAGTAGATCAGAAGCCTTGTCTCAGGACGAGACTCAGGGAGCCCCGCCGCAGAGATGTGACGGGGCTTACCTTTTGGCTGGATTGCCGCTCATCGGCTTGCCCGATGAGGCCTTGCTGCATTGGAACTGTTCCCCGCATCACAAGTGGAGACCGGACTGTTCTGGAACGCAATCCCGCAGCCATCCTTCAGGCATGAGATGGCGGATCATCCGCAAGCGACGCGCCGCCCAGTCCAACGCCGCCGCCGGCGCCTCCACCCATTCCCATGCCACCACTGCCACCGGAGCCGGAGCCGCCTTTTGCGCGATCGGCATTCCCGCGACCGCCAGAACCGGAGGGACGCGTAGGGCCTTGCCGGGGGATATCGAGGCTCGCGGGAACAGGCGCAAGGTTCAATGCAGCGCGAATGAAGGCGCGCAGAGACACGACCAGTTCATGCGTGTGGACCGGGCGCCCCGCCACCAGTTCACGCGCGGCGTGGTCCGCAAGCCGCACCTGCTCTTCCGTGCCGAGCAGGATGATATCCGACAAGGCGGCCTCCACCGCGTCGCGGATGCGCCGGGCGCGATCGGAGCCGCCAGCCACGTCAACCCCTTGGTCAGAGGCCGCCTCCGCGCCCTCCTCACTCCGGCGCAACTGCCGCAAATGGGTGGGATCGACGGTCAATGTACCGGTAAACGAGCCGCCCAACGTCTTATAGGCCGCGATCAGCGTGCGCAGCCGTTCGTTGATCTGACGGTTCATGCGCTCGCGGCGCTGCTGGATCGTCATCATCATCAGCAGCCGGATGCCCATGCCAATGAGGGTGATAAGCGACAGGCCCAACAAGGTGGTGAGAAGGGCATGCCAGGAACTGAAGTCGAGCAGGCGCATGGACACCTCGGAAGAAGCCTCGGACTTATGATAATGATTTTGCGTGGCTTGTTAAGATTCCGAAATCCTCTGCCTTTGCTCGGTGCAGGCTGTCGCGAGATAGTCCACCAGGGCGCGGACGGCAGGCAGGAGACCCCGCCGGGAGGGGAAAACGGCATGAATGACTCCGGCTTCCGGCTGCCACTCCGGCAAAACATGGACAAGCCGACCCGCCTCGATATCCCCCCAGACCATCATCGTGGGCAGTTGCACGATGCCGACGCCGGCCAGCGCCGCCTCGCGCAGCGCCGCCATATCGTCCGTCACCAGACGCGGGCTGTGCGGAATGAGCGCGCTGCGGCCATCGGCGGCATGAAGCTGCCAGCGATGCGCGCGGTGCGGCGGCCCGAGATCAAGGCTTGGCAGCCCGGCCAGATCCGCCGGCGAGGCCAGCCCCTCCCCGGTCAATCCCGGACGCGCGACCAGGCATTGCGTGCTGACATCCAGCTTGCGCATCACGAGATCGGTCGGCTCCAGCGGCGGGAAACGGACGCGGATCGCTACGTCGATCCCCTCCGCGATCAGATCCACCCTGCGGTTGGTGCTCTCCAGATGCACCTCCACGCGGGGATTCTCCGCCATGAATCGCGCGATCAGCGCCGCGAACTGGAAGCTGACCAGCGCCACCGGGCAACTCACGCGGACGACGCCGCGCGGCTCGGCCTGGCTTTGCACCACGATCTGCTCGGCCGCCTCGGCCTCCACCAGCATGGCGACACAGCGCGCATGAAACTCGCGGCCGATCTCCGTCACGGAAAAGCGGCGCGAGGAGCGGTTGAGCAACCGCACGCCCAGCCGCTCCTCAAGCTGGCGGACCCGGCGGCTGAGCTTGGATTTTTGCAGCCCCAGCGCGCGTGCCGCCGCCGCGAAGCCGCCATGATCGACGACCTGGACGAAATAATAGAGGTCGTTCAAATCCTGCATCGTTGCAAGAATAGGACGCAGTGTCCATTTTCGCAATCTTCCGAACCATAAGTTGCGGATTATCTGATCGTTACAGGCCGGCTCCCCCGAGCCGCCGCATCGGAGAGATGAGATGATGAAGACAGTTCTCGGCCGCTATGGCAACGATCGCGGTCACTGGGTCGGCGATGGCTTCCCGGTGCGCTCGCTCTTTTCCTACAACACGCTTGGCGCGCATATCAGCCCGTTCCTACTACTCGATTATGCCGGCCCGCACGTCTTCGAACCGACCACGGCCCGGCGCGGCGTCGGTCAGCATCCGCATCGCGGCTTCGAGACGGTGACGATCGTCTATGAGGGGGCGGTGGAGCACAAGGATTCCACCGGCAATGGCGGCGTGATCGGCCCCGGCGACGTGCAGTGGATGACGGCGGCGGGCGGTATTCTCCACGAGGAATATCACGCGCCCGGCTTCGCCAAGACAGGCGGACCGTTCAAGATGGTCCAGCTCTGGGTCAACCTGCCCGCCAAGGACAAGATGGCGCCGGGCGGTTACCAGGGCATCGTCGCGGCGGATATCCCCACGGTCCCCCTGCCCGACGGCGCCGGCACCTCCCGGATCATCGCCGGGGAATTGCAGGGCGCCAAAGGGCCGGCCCGCACCTTCACGCCGATCAACGTGTGGGACATGCGGCTGACCCGCGATGCCGACCTGACGCTCGCTGTTCCGGAGGGCCACACCGCGCTGCTCGTCGTCCTCGGCGGTCACGTCACGGTCAACGGCAACGAGCAGGCAGGCGAGGCCGAGGTGCTGCTGCTCGCCCGGGACGGCAACGAGGTGGCCGTCCATGCCGATGGCGACGCCACCTTGCTGGTCCTCACTGGCGAGCCGATCGACGAGCCGATCGTCGGCTATGGCCCGTTCGTCATGAACAGCGAGGCGGAAATCCGCGAGGCCATCGAGGACTTCAACAGCGGCCGCTTCGGCCAGGCCGCCTGACGGAAAAGGCCCGGCTTCCAAAGGGGGAACCGGGCCTTTTCATTGCGGTTGTGACCCGCGCGGATCAGCCACGCATCAGTTCATAGACGGCGCGCAGGCTCTCGTCGGTATTGACCAGCATCGACCAGCCCTCGCTATGCTGGCTGTCCAATCGGTAGGACGTCTCCAGATAGCCGCGTGCCATGGGATAATGCTCGTCCGCATTGATCCACAGGCGCAGCAGGGTGCGCTCGCGCTCCGGCGTATTCTTGAAGCTGGTGCGCGAGTGGAGCACACGGAAATTGTGCCAGAACACCATCTCGCCGGGCTGGAGGACGAAGGAGATCATCAGCTCCGGCCGCTTGGCCACGGTGGACATGTAGCGCAGCGCCTCCACCAGATCGGCCGGCACCTTCTCACCGCGTATCTCCGCCGCCTGCGCGATGAAGATGATGTAATTATACAGAGCGATATGCCCGTCGATCACCGAGAAGGTCGGCACCTTGTAATCGGTGACAGTGGTGAGGCTGGTGGGGTAATAATAGCCCTCGCGCAGCGCCGGCAGCAGGTCCGGCCGCTCCGCCTCGATCACGCCATAGATGGCCGCGGAGCTGACGAAACCGCTCACGCCGCCCTCCTCCGCCGCGACGACGGAGGCGAGGCTCAGAATCTCGTGATAATCGGTATGCGGCCCCAGTTCGCTGTCCATGAGGTAGCCGCGCCGCTGCGGGTTCGGCTCCTTGCGGACGAGGCCGATGCGGTCGTGCCGGGGACTTTGCTCGGTCGCGGTGCCGAGATGGGCGCCGAGGCCGAAATGCAGCCGCTTGAACTGCTCCACATCATAGCGGGCAAGGTCGACGCCGGCGAGCATCACGCAGCCACGCGCCGCCATGAGATCATAGCGCACCGCCGTCATCAACGCGGTGAGGACGGGAGCGCCGAAATCAGCCTTGGTGACATCCGTGGGCGCGCGGCCTTCCGTGGCCTGGACGGCGGCATCGAGCGCGTCGAGCTGCGCAGCGCTCAACCGGCGGGTGATCCCCTCCGCCCCGCCACCATCCTCCGACTGCCAGGCGCCCGAAGGGGTACCCAGCCGTGTCCTGACCGCCTGCCCCCGTTCGATCGCCGCATCCATATCCGCCATGTTTTCCTCCGTTCAGCCGCTCACATAGCATATTGCGTCTGTCAATATAGTGCGAATCCTAATAATTAGAATTGGCGTGGCTATTCCTATAGCCAATAGGACCAAGTGCCCTTATCCTCCGCACAAAGCAGCAAAGCTGCGATGAGGAGAGAGACAAGCGCTCATGGACAGACCGGCCCGAACCATCAACCTCGCGGCGCTGATCGACGGGAAGAAGCTCACACCCTTCAACTGGGTGCTGATGATCCTCTCCTGGCTTATCACCATGTTCGACGGGCTGGACATGATGATGGTCTCCTTCACCGCGCCCTACATGCGCGACGAGCTGAACCTGACGACCACGCAGCTTGGCAACGTCTTCTCCGCAGGCACCGCAGGCATGGTGGTGGGCGGGTTGGCCTTCACCTACATAGGCGATCGGGTTGGTCGCCGTCCGACGATCATTGTCGCGGGCCTGGCCTTCGGCATTCTCACCTTCCTCACCGGCTTCGCGCGCAGCTACGAGTTGCTGCTGGCGCTGCGTTTTCTGGATGGGCTGGCAATCGGCGGGCTGCTGCCGCTGGCCTGGGCGCTCAACATCGAATTCGTGCCCAAGCGGGTGCGCGCCACCGTCATCGCCTTCATCATGATGGGCTTCTCCATCGGCAGCGCTGTGGCCGGGCCGCTCACCAACTGGCTGGCGCCGATCCACGGCTGGGAGGGCGTCTATTTCGCGGGTGGCGGAGCAACGATCCTGTGCGCGCTCGCCATCGCCTTCTGGCTGCCCGAATCGCCGCGCTTCCTTATCAACAAGGACATCAAGCCGGAGCTGGTCGTGGCCACGCTCAAGCGTTACGACCCGGCTCTGGATATTCAGCCGGGCGACCGGTTCATCCTGGGTGACGAGGCCCAGAGCAAAGCCAATTTCCGGCTCAGCGACCTGTTCCTCGGCCGGCTCCGGTGGATCACGCCGCTGGTCTGGCTGGGTTATGGGGCAAGCGCGCTCGGCATCTTCTTCAAGGCCTCCTGGGGACCGATCGTCCTTGAGGAAATGGCCGTGCCGCGGGAGACGGCGGCGACCGTCTCCTCCATCGGCGGGTTGTTCGGCGCCATCGCCGGCGTGGCGATCATGCGGCTAGCGGAACGATATGGGCTACTGGTCGTGGCGCTGGTGCCTGCCATCCTCGTGCCGCTGGCGGTGCTGATCGGCTTCGACGTGTTCACGGGAACGCCGCTGTTCCTGCCGCTCATCGTCGTCCTGGCCATGCTGGTCGGCGGCGGCCATGCCGCGATCATCAGCCAGCTCGCGCTCTATTATCCCACCGCCATCCGCGCCAGCGCAGGTGGCTGGGCATCCGCCGTGGGCAAGGTGGGCGGCGTCATCGGCCCCATCATCGGCGCGGCCGTGCTGAGCAGCGGCATCCCGGCATCACGCACTTATGCGGTGGCAGCAATCTGCCCGTTCATCCTGATGCTCTGCGTGCTCTGGATCTACTTCCTCGTCGAGCGCCCGGATCGCAAGGCAGGAGCGAGCGCCAAGGTAGCCGTCGCGCATTAGGAAACGGTCATCAGGTTGGACAGGGTCGGAAGCGCGACAAGCAATCTATCGCACCTCGGCCTAGAAGGCGTCATCCATAGGGCGGCATGGTTGAATAGCAATCCGGCCCAAGCAAACGGGCAAGCATCTGGCTTGATCGCGTGAGCAAGAATCATCGATCGAATATCCCGGCTCGTGCGTAGAATCATCGTCGTGCGGCGGCTCAACACGGCGTATCCGGCTGCCACGGAATCAGAGAGCGGCAGGAGTGCAGCATGGAATATCCCCGATGCACCCGTCGCCAAACATGCGGATAACGAATGGGTCCGCTATGTTCGCCCAGAGCAATTGACCGAACCGCAATCCTGCCCGGCGCCAGCAAAGCATTGGCGAAGCTGAGTCTGGCTTAATAGCCTGCCTGGCGCTCGCCCCTATGGCTACTCGGCAAACCCGATTAGCAGCTATCTGCCTCGACACGGAAAATGCGATAGCGCGCGCCTCATCCCATCTTCCCAATGCGCGGGAGGACCGGGCGAGAATAGGGCAGCCTTCCTCACCGCTGATAGACAACCAGAACAACCGAGAGGAAGAAAAGATAGGAATTGTTGGTAGCGGAGGAGGGACTCGAACCCCCGACACGCGGATTATGATTCCGCTGCTCTAACCAGCTGAGCTACTCCGCCCCATGGCCCGCGGGCCAAGTCCACAGCCACCTGCAAGGGCGACCGGTCGGCGCGCTATACGCAGGCGGAGCGGGGTGGTCAATGGCCCCTTTGCGGAAGTTCGAGGCTGTCACCGCTGCTCCCCGCCGAGGAGCATTCAGGTGTCGGTCGATCGACCGAGGAGGCGCATGAATTGCCAGTGATCGCCCTTGAATGAGCGATACAACCATCCTGCGCCATGACGACTCTCGGTCAGGCCGCGTGCGCTACATTCATGGCGGAGATTCCCACGCGGCAGCGCGACAGGCAATTCCGCTCACGCCCCCACTCAGGCCAACCAGAGGCGCTGCTGCGTCCGCAAGTCGATATGAAAAAGGCGCCGGATGACCGACGCCTTTCCCATTTCGATAAAGGCTTGCGCCTATCAGGCGAACTGCACCTTCGTCGCGCGGCGACGCATCGCGAAGCCGACCATGCCGAGACCGGCGATCATCATCGCCCAGGTCGCCGGCTCGGGAACGGGCGCCGAGGTGATGCTGACGCCGTCCAGCAGTACGTCCTTCGCCGGGGTCGGACCCGAGACGAACGCGAAGTTCAGGAAGTAGTCATCCGTCCGGTTCGCGGTGAAGGTATAGTTATAGGTTTGCCAGCCGCCCACCGACACGTCATCGTCGGTCAGCAGATCAATAGAGCGGATCGGGAAGAAAGTGAGGAAGTCACTTACGACCGACTCTGTGAACGCAAAACCAAAATCATTAGTCGCGCCCGACTGCGTACCAAAAAGCGCGAAGCTCAGAGTATATTCGGTGCCGCTCACGAGCGAAACCTTCTGCCAGATGCTCTGAATGGCATTATCGTCCACAAAGAAGACCGCACTGCTGCCGCCATCATAGGACGGAACAATATCGCCATAACCGGTGCTATCAACCGCACCGTTCGTGGTGACGGTCTGCACGCCTACGCCCGGCGTGGTGCCACTCAGGTTCACGACATTCCAGCCAGCCAAGCCGTCCTCGAAGCCGCCATTGGTGACAATCGCCGCCGAAGCAGCGGTCGTGCCGCCAGCGGCCAGCACGGTCGCCAGTGCAATATTTTTGATCAAACCAGACATACTCATTCTCCCACAGTGATGCTGCTCGATAGCAGAAATCCGCGGGCCATCGCAATTAATGAAAATTTAACATTTATCCCTATTTGAGACAGGTCCGCCCGCAACCTCCCCTTCGACCTTCCTTATTGAATCGATGGATTTTTCCGACGACGAAGCCGTCTTCCTCCGCTGGCGGCAACGCGTTTTCAGCGCTTCGCCCTGCCGGGCCACGCGGGCGGCTCATCCCGATTCGCGATGTGGAGCCGGATCCGACTCCGGGCCGCACCCCGGATTGCGAAGGCGTGCTTTCTCTGGCAAGGCTCCGGCAACATCCTGAGGAGAGCACCCTGTGCGGCATTTCGATTGCCTCATCATTGGTGGCGGCCACGCAGGCGCGCAAAGCGCCATATTGCTGCGGCAACAGAAGTTCACGGGCACGATCGGCCTGATCGGCGCCGAGCCTGACCTGCCCTATGAGCGCCCGCCGCTCTCCAAAGATTATCTTGCCGGCGAAAAGGCCTTCGAGCGGCTGCTGCTCCGCCCCGCCGCTTTCTGGGACGACCATGGGATCGACATGATCCTTGGCGAGCGGGTCAAATCCGTGGACCCCGCCGCCCACAGCGTGCAGACGGCCAGTGGCGCGGACTATGGCTATGGCAAGCTGATCTGGGCCGGCGGCGGCGTTGCCCGCCAACTCTCCTGCCCCGGCGCGACGGCGCAGGGCCTGTTCACCGTCCGCACCCGCGCGGATGTGGACGCCCTGATGGCGATGCTGCCGGATGCCCAGCGCTTCATCATCGTCGGCGGTGGCTATATCGGCCTGGAAGCGGCGGCGGTGCTGAGCAAGCTCGGCAAGAAGGTGACGCTGATCGAAGCGCTCGACCGGGTGCTGGCGCGCGTTGCCGGCCCTGCCCTCTCAGGCTTCTTCCAGGAGGAGCACCGGGCGCACGGCGTGGACATCCACCTCGACGCAGCGGTCGAGGCAATCGAGACCGACGCGCAGAACCGGGCCACCGGCGTGCGCCTGGCCGACGGCACGGTGGTGCCGGGGAGCGCGATAATCGTCGGCATCGGCATCGTGCCGGAGACCGGCCCGCTGATCCTCGCCGGGGCCAGCGGCGGCAATGGCGTGGACGTGGACGAGTTCGGCCAGACCTCCCTGCCGGACGTCTATGCGGTCGGCGATTGCGCGGCGCATGAGAGCCGGTTCGCGGCCGGCCGGCGCATCCGCCTCGAATCGGTGCAGAACGCCAACGATCAGGCCCGCGCCGCCGTGCAGCATATCCTCGGCAATCCCACGCCTTATGATGCGGTCCCGTGGTTCTGGTCCAACCAATATGATCTGCGCCTGCAAACCGTCGGCCTGTCCCTCACCCATGACGATTGCGTGGTGCGCGGCGACCCGGCAACGCGCAGCTTCTCGCTCGTCTATCTGCGGCAGGGCCAGGTAATCGCGCTCGATTGCGTCAACCGCACCAAGGATTATGTGCAAGGCCGCGCGCTGGTGCTGGAGGGCAGCAAGCCGGACCGCGAGCAACTCGCCAATATCGAGATCCCGCTCAAGGAAGTGGGAATGGCGTAAGGCTGCGGCCACGGAGTGATTTTGCGCGATCCGGTATAAGAGCATCGAATCCGGTGGAATAGCGCCGGGGTGATCCATGCTTGGATGCCAAGGCGTCTAACAGTGCTCAGGGTGAGCGCTATGCTCCCCACACACCCAAGCGATCCGCGTTAAAGACAGGAACGTGATGCCGGCTGCATCCTTATCGGGCTAAGGCAAAAGATGCAGAATGGTATATAACCATAGGAGAATAGGCTATTTTTTTGTGATCAAATGCGCATGAAACCAGCTCCATAAGCCTACGGGCTTTCATGCCTTCAATCTGATCGCGGCAGCGGCGTAACCGACAGAAGGCTATGATTTCACCACTCCAGCGCGGTCCCGTCATAAGCGAAGAACCGCCCAGTGCGTTCAAGATCGAGGTCGGCCAGCACCTTGCGGATGCCCGCTGCGCTGGTTTCGACGGCAAGGTCGGCGCCGGGGCCGCCCATGTCTGTCCGCACCCAGCCCGGATGCAGGGCGGCGACAGCAATGCCCTCCTGCATGAGATCGCCCGCGAGGCACTGGAACACCTTGTTCACCGCCGCCTTGGAGGCGCGATAGGCGACAAAATTGGGCTGGGTGGAGTGGAAAGACCCCATCTGGCTGGAAACGACCGCTACCCGCGCCTGCCCGGCCGCGCGCAAATTGGGAAGCAACGCCTGCACCACACGCAGCGGCCCTAGCACATTGACGTCGAGCGCGGCGAGAAAGCCAGGAAAATCCATCTCGGTCGCGCTTTGCCGCTCCGGCCCTATCACGCCGGCATTGGCGATAAGGAGATCGATCGGCCGCCCTTCCAACGCCTTGGCCAGCGCCGCGACCGAGGCATCGTCCGTCACATCGAGTGGCCAAGTCTCGCCAATCGTCTCGCCCGCCTTGTCCGTCCCGCGCATGCAGCGGATGACGTCATGCCCCTCCGCCGCATATTGCCGCGCCAGCTCCAGCCCGATGCCGCGATTGGCGCCGGCGATGAGGATGGTGGCCATGTCGTGCTCCTGCTGCTGCCCGCGCCCGGTATGGCGCTCCTGCTAACCTACGCGCTTATAATGCCGGCCGCGAGTCCTGTGGCGTTTACCATCGCGAAGATCCCCTCACTGCGCCCAAGACTGATGCTTTCTCGCATTCGGAGTGGCCTGGCCTATCGTGCTCCAGGCAGCTTATGAGGGGTTGTCGCGCGCCGCTCCATGGCACGAGGCAGCTACCCGACGGAACGACACCCCAACTATACAGCAGAGCGCGCGCCGCCTTTCACCGCTCAGTCCAGCACGCCGTCATGAAGCCGGACGATGCGATCCATCCGGGCGGCTAACCGCTCGTTATGGGTGGCGATCAAGGCCGCCGATCCCTGCTCGCGCACGAGGCGAATGAACTCGTCCAGCACGACGTCGGCGGTGCGCTCATCGAGATTGCCGGTCGGCTCGTCCGCGAGCACCAGCGCCGGGCGGTTGGCGAGCGCGCGAGCCACCGCCACGCGCTGCTGCTCACCGCCGGAAAGGCGGCTCGGCTTATGCTCCAGCCGCTCGGCAAGGCCGAGGCTAGTGAGCAGGCTCGCCGCGCGCACCTGCGCCTCGTCCGGCGTCTTGCCGAGGATGAGTTGCGGGAGGACGACATTCTCGATCGCGTTGAAATCGGGCAATAGATGATGGAACTGGTAGACGAAGCCCAGCTTCTCGCGCCGCAGCCGCGTCCGTCCGTCATTGCCCTCGCCAGCCACCTCCACGCCGCACAGGCGGATCGAGCCGCCATAGCCGCCTTCAAGCAGGCCCACGGCTTGCAACATGGTCGATTTGCCACTGCCCGATGCACCGAGCAGCGCCACGATCTCGCCCGAAGCGACAGTCAGGTCCACCCCGCGCAGCACGTCGATCTGCGCGCTGCCCTGGGTGAAGCTGCGCGAAAGGGCGGAGACGGCGAGCACCTCACTCATAGCGCAACACCTGCACCGGATCGGTATTGGCCGCCTTATAGGCCGGGTAGAGCGTCGCGAGGAAGCTGAAGCCCACCGCCATCAGGCAGATGCCGCCAATTTCCACCGGATCGGGCTTGGAGGGCAATGTCGTGAGGAACCGGATCGACGGATCCCATATCTGCTGGCCGGTGAGCAGTTGCACCCCGTCCAATATGCCCTGCCGGAAATAGAGGATGATGAAACCCAGCGACACTCCCGCCAGCATGCCCAGCGAGCCGATCGCCACGCCCACGGTCACGAAGATGCGCAGCAGGCTGGATCGTGTCGCGCCCATCGTCCGCAGTATGGCGATATCGCGCGTCTTGGCCCGCACCAGCATGATGAGCGAGGAGAGGATGTTGAACACCGCCACCAGGATGATCAGCGAGAGAATCACGAAGGAGACCACCCGGTCCACCTGCAACGCCTCGAACAGGCTGGCGTTCATCTGCCGCCAGTCGATGATCGTCGCCTGGCCCTCCACGGCTTTGGCGAGCGGCGCCATATATTCGCCGACGCGGTCCGGATCGGTGGTTTTTACCTCGACCATCTGCACCTTGTCGCCGAGCAGCAACAGCGTCTGCGCGTCCTGCATCGGCATGATGATGAAGGCCTTGTCATAATCGTAGATGCCGATCTCGAAGATAGCGCCGATCTCATAGGGGATCTGGCGCGGCATCGTGCCGAACGGCGTCGAACGGCCGGAGGGATTGATGAGCGTGATCGTCTGCCCCAACGATACACCGAGATTTTCCGCCAGCCGCGAGCCGATCGCCACCTTGTCGCTGCCGGCGCGGATCGCATCGAGCGAGCCGGCGACCACCTTGGTCTTGAGCGAGGGATTGTCGCGAATATCGTGCTCGGTCATGCCGCGGATGATCGCCGCCTCGGCACGCCCGTCATAGAGGGCGAGCAGCGGCTGCTCGATCAGCGGCGTCGCGCTGGTCACACCCGGCGTCTTGCGCGCCTGCGCGGCAATGTCCTGCCAGTTGTCGAGCCGATTGCCATAGCCCTGCACCACGGCATGGCCATTGAGGCCGACGATCTTGTCGAACAGTTCCGCGCGGAAACCGTTCATCACGCTCATCACCACGATCAGCGCCGCCACGCCCAGCATCACCGCGATCAGGCTGATCGAGGCGACCATGAAGATAAACCCCTCGCCCTTGCCGGGCAGCAGATAGCGCCGGGCGATCATCTTTTCATAGCGGGAGAGGATCATGGGGCTGCGTGTGGTCTCGCTGCGGGGGCTCGCGCCTGCTTATGGCGCGTCGCGTGCGGTGGCAAGGGGCAGCCGCTTCTTGCGCCGGAAATCGGCCATGCCGTAGGGTTAACCCACCCAAGACCATCTGTTGCGGAATTGGCACAGATGGCGAAGCAATTGATTGACAGATCAACTTGCCCCGTGACACCGCCCGGTCGCTCGCTTAGCCTCCGGGTCGAAACACAGGCTTTTCATAGCAGGCCGTGGTTCAGGGAGATCGCATTCCCGCCTTTACGCTTGAGGGGGCCGTTAAGGTGCGCGGAACGCGTTTCCAAAGGGGGAGACGATTATTCGTCCACGGGCGCCCGGATCGGCAACGATCTGGGCGCTTAGTCCTTTAGGACGGCGCAGCACCTAATCCCCGCGCCTTTTCCCATCCGTATAAAGCACCAACAGACCTCGTCCTGCACCGCCCGATAATGTTCGCGCGGTCCGCCGCTCACCTGTGCCCTAGCGGACCGGCTGGATGTTTCTCCCGGCAATGTCCGCCTCATTGTCACGTCGACCAGATCAGCCGCGTCTGGCGCTCGTACAATCGCGGCAGCGACGGCATCGTGCGTTGGCGCGGCGAGCTTTTCTTCTCCGAACGCACCACTACAACCCGCCCGTGCCGGCCGGGGGACGCCCCCTCCTCTTGAAAGCCAACGCCCCACCCATATCTGGTGGGCATCCGGTCGCCACTCTTGGGACTGGATGATGTACCGGGCGCCGCTTCGGGTCCGGCATCGCACCTCAAACACGCTCCAGCAGGAGGATTTGACTATGCGTGGCTTTGATTTGACCCCCTATCGCCGCACCACCGTCGGCTTCGACCGGCTGTTCGACCTCATTGAGAACAGCGCGCGTCTGCAACAGGTGGACAATTACCCGCCCTATAATATCGAACGGCTGGAAGAGGATCGCTACCGTGTGACCCTCGCCGTCGCCGGGTTCAAGCCGGATGAAATCGACATCACCGCGCAGCAGAACCTGCTCCAGATCACCGGCCGCAAGGCGGAGAGCACGGATGGCGAGCGCGGCAGCTATCTCCATCTCGGCATTGCCAGTCGCGGGTTCGAGCGACGGTTCGAACTGGCAGATTTCGTCCGGGTCGAGCGCGCCGACCTTGCCGACGGCCTACTCACTGTCGATCTCGTCCGCGAGGTGCCCGATGCGATGAAACCGCGCAAGATCGCCATCAATGGCAAGGGCGCGGTCGTCGAGCATCCCGCCGTCGAGCAGGCAGCGGACAAGAACGCCGCTTGACCACGGCATGATATCCCAAGCGGAGGGCGTCCGGGCAACTGGGCGCCCTTTTGCTATGGCCTGGCCACGATGCGATAATGATAACCGTACAAGTCCCGTGAGATATCGAGACTTTCGTAAAGACAAAGCGCCGCCTGATTATCGGTCATCATCTGCAACGCGATATGACGGGCGCCTTGCCCCTTCGCCCACCGCGCCAGCGCCCCAATACAGCGCCGCGCGCAGCCCGTGCGCCGATAGGCCGGATCGGTCATCACCGATTCCAGCACCAGCACGTCGCCCTGCACCACGCCAAAGGCCAGCGAAACAATCTCGCCGCCCTCCTCCAGCCCGGCGAAGCCGCTCGGTAGCGTGATCGCTCCCATGATCGCGCGGCTGGCGACCGCGTCGGCGGCGCTTGCTCCGCTCAGTCGGTCCCGCGCATCCAGCCAGCGCGCGGTTGGCTGCGGGTCGATCCGGATAGCGGCATCCTCCATCCCCCCGGCACGCAGCGCCCCAAACAGAGTCCGCGTCGGGGCGGCGCGCCGATAGCCACGCGCCGCAAGAACGGCGTCCATATGCGCCATCATGTCGGGAATTCGGAAGATGGTCGGCCGCCCCTGCGCCGCGTAAAACGCCTCTACCTCATCGACCAGCGCATCGCTCGCGTCAGCCCCGACATGGAGCGGATTGGCTGAATTGGCGCGCCGCGTCGGCCCGCCCGCTGACCGCAAGGCCCAACCGCCAAGAATCGCCTGACGGGACGCGGGCCATGCATTGAGGCAAGCCGTCTCGACCTGCCAATTCAGGAGATCATGGGCCAGCAGAGCCTCCCAAAAGGAGAGACTAACCCCCGTTCACCGAGAATGGCAATGGGCAGAAGCGCTCAACTGACCGGCCGGAACCTGAGCGATCCGCCCGCTGCAGCCGCTGCACTGCGGCTCAGACTAACCGGCTTTGCTTGACCGCTGCCTCGATAAAGCTGCGAAACAGCGGGTGCGGATCGAACGGCTTGGATTTCAGCTCCGGATGGAATTGCACGCCGATGAACCACGGATGGTCCGGCCGCTCGACAATCTCCGGCAAGGCCCCATCCGGAGACATGCCGGAGAAGATCAGTCCGCCAGCCTCCAGCGGCTCGCGATAGCGCGCATTCACCTCGTAACGATGGCGATGGCGCTCGCTGATATCTTCCGTGCCATAAATGCCGCCGACGACACTGTTGCCGGTCAGCTTGGCCGGATAGGCCCCGAGCCGCATGGTGCCGCCCAGATCGGTCTCGGCATTGCGCTGCTGCAGGCCTTCCTTGCTCATCCACTCGGTGATGAGGCCGACCACCGGCTCATCCGTCGGCCCGAATTCGGTGGTCGAGGCGTTGGCGATCCCCGCCGTGTTCCGCGCGCCTTCGATGCACGCCATCTGCATGCCGAGGCAGATGCCGAAGAACGGCACGGCGCGCTCGCGGGCGAAACGCACGCTGGCGATCTTGCCTTCCGATCCGCGCACGCCAAACCCGCCGGGCACGAGAATCCCGTGCATCGGTTCGAGTTGTGCCGCGATATCGCTCTCCTCCCCCTCGAACAGTTCGGCGTCCAGCCACTGCACCTTCACCTTGACGCGGTTGGCCAGGCCCCCGTGCATCAGCGCTTCATGCAACGACTTGTAGGCATCCGGCAGGCCGACATATTTGCCGACCACGCCGATCGTCACCTCGCCCTCGGGATGCTCCTGCCGCTCCATGATGTCATACCAGCGGCTCAGGTCCGGCTCGGGCGCGCCATCGATACCGAAGGCGTCCAGCACCGCCTGGTCCAGCCCTTCACGATGATATTGCACGGGCACCGCATAGATGCTGCGCGCATCCAGCGCCGGAATGACCGCCTCCTTGCGCACGTTGCAGAACAGGGCGATCTTCGCCCGCTCGCTGTCCGGCAGGGGCTGCTCGCAGCGGCACAGCAGGATGTCCGGCTGGATCCCGAGCGAGGTCAATTCGCGCACGCTGTGCTGCGTCGGCTTGGTCTTCAGCTCACCGGCCGCCGCGATATAGGGCACCAGCGTGACATGCACGAAGATGGACTGCCTGCGCCCCAACTCGTTGTGGAGCTGGCGGATCGCCTCCATGAACGGCAGGCTCTCGATATCGCCCACCGTGCCGCCGATCTCGCAGAGCACGAAGTCGACATCGTCCGTCTCGGCCAGCGCGAAGGCCTTGATCTCGTCCGTGACGTGCGGGATCACCTGCACCGTTGCGCCGAGATAATCGCCGCGCCGCTCCTTCTGGATGATCGTCTGGTAGATGCGCCCCTGCGTGACATTGTCCGCCTGACGACTGGCAACGCCGGTAAAGCGCTCATAGTGGCCGAGATCGAGGTCCGTTTCTGCCCCGTCGTCGGTCACATAGACCTCGCCATGTTGATAAGGCGACATCGTGCCGGGATCGACGTTCAGATAAGGATCGAACTTGCGAGTGCGGACCTTGTAGCCACGCGCCTGCAAGAGCGCCCCGAGGGACGCGGCCATGAGACCCTTGCCAAGCGAAGAGACCACGCCGCCGGTGATGAAAATGAACCGCGCCATGGGAGAGAAGGCTTAAGCTGAACCCGAGCGTAAGGGCAAGCAAACGAATCCGCCTGCCGTGAAAAAATATTGCGCGTCGCCTTATTGGGCGAGCGGAACGGCTTGATTTTGCACGGCCGGCGCCTGCGCTTCCCCAGAGGCGGCGGCAGCCGCGCCCGAGAACGCATCGCCATCCGCAGGCGCCGCCGGGGCAACCGGCGTGCTGGTGGTGGTCTTGCCGACTAGCGAGGTATCCACGCTCGCCGCACGGTGCTGCGTCGCGGCGATCACCGCGAGAATGATGCTCATGCCCACAAAGGCGGAGGCAAGGATGGTCGTCATCCGCGTCAGGAAATCCGCCGCGCCGCGAGCCGACATCAGGCCGGTGGGGCTCCCGCCCATACCCAGCCCGCCCCCTTCCGAGCGCTGCATCAGGATGACCGTGACCAGCACGAAGGCGATGATGGCCTGAACGACGAGGAGGAAAGTGAACAGCATGGGTGGCAGATATGTCCGAAAAACCTCAGAAGCAAGCGCCCTTATCGCCGGACGGGTGGCACTTCAACCATTGGACGCGAATGAACGGATAAGAACGCCCCACCTCACCCATGGAAATAGTCATACACCGTCTGCGCGACGGCGGAAGAAACGCCCGGCGCGCGCTGGAGGTCGTCCAGGCTGGCGTTGCGCACCGCGCTGGCGGTGCCGAAGTGCATCAGCAGCGCCCGCTTGCGCGCGGGTCCGATCCCCGGCACCTCATCGAGCGAGCTGACCGTGATCGCCTTGCTGCGCTTCTGCCGGTGCGCGCCGATGGCGAAGCGGTGCGCCTCGTCCCGCAGCCGCTGGAGGTAGAACAGCACCGGATGGTTGACCGGCAAGGTGATCTCGCGCCCGTCGAGCAAGTGGAACACCTCGCGCCCCTCACGGCCATGATGCGGCCCCTTGGCGACGCCGACCATCGGCACGTCCTCCACGCCGACCTCCTCCAGCACCGCGCGCGCGGCATTGAGTTGCCCCCGCCCGCCGTCGACCAGCACCAGATCCGGCCACTCGCCCGAGTCGCGCTCCGGGTCTTCCTCCTGCGCGCGGGCGAAACGGCGGGCGAACACCTCGCGCATCATGCCGAAGTCGTCGCCCGGCACTGTCTCCGCCCGCTTGATGTTGAACTTGCGATAGGCGTTCTTGCGAAAGCCCTCCGGCCCGGCGACGATCATCGCGCCCAGCGCATTGGTGCCCTGGATGTGGCTGTTGTCATACACTTCGATGCGGTCCGGCGGCCCTTCCAGGCCGAACAGATCGGCCACGTCCGCGAGGATCTTGCCCTGCGCGCTGCTCTCCGCCTGCCGCCGCTCCAGCGCCTCCACCGCATTGCGCTGCGCCTGGCGGATCAGCTTCATCCGCTCGCCCCGCTGCGGCGTCTCGATCCGCACCCGGCGGCCGATCCGCTGGGTCAATGCCTCACTCAACACCAGCAGATCGGCCGGCTCGCGATCGGTGAGCACCAGCTTGGCGGGCGGCACATCCTCATAGAATTGCGCCATGAACTGCGCGAGCACTTCATCTTCCTCCACCTCGGCGGTGTGAACGGGGAAGAAGCTGCGATGCCCCCAATTCTGCCCCCCGCGGATGAAGAAGGCCTGGATACACATGCCGCCATTCCTGCTTGCCATCGCAAAGATATCGGCATCGCCCAACCCCTCGGCGTTGATCGCCTGGCTGCCCTGGATGAAGGTGAGCGCCTTCAACCGATCACGATAGACCGCCGCCATCTCGTAATCGAGCGCCTCCGCGGCCGCGTTCATGGCATCGCCCAGCTTGGCTTGCACCTTGGTCGACTTGCCGCCGAGAAAATCGCGAGCATCGGCCATCAATTCGGCATAATCATCCTCGCTGATCCGGCCCACGCACGGCGCCGAGCAACGCTTGATCTGGTAGAGCAGGCAGGGCCGCGAGCGGTTGTTGAAGAAACTGTCCGTGCAACTCCGCAGCAGGAACAGCTTTTGCAGCGCATTGAGCGTCCGCCGCACCTGCCCCGCGCCAGCGAACGGCCCGTAATATTGCCCCTTGATCTTGCGCGCGCCGCGATGGAGCTGGATGCGGCCGAAGGCATGATCCTCCCGCAGCAAGATGAAGGGAAAGCTCTTATCGTCCCGCAGCAGCACATTATAGGGCGGCCGGAAACGCTTGATGAGTTGCGCCTCCAGCAGCAGCGCCTCCGCCTCGCTCTGGGTGGTGACGATCATCATCGAACGGGTCTGCGAGACCATGCGCTGCAACCGCTTGGGCAGCCGCTCGACCTGCACATAATTGCTCACCCGATTGCGCAGCGCCCGTGCTTTGCCGACGTAGAGCACATCGCCGCGCGCATCGAGCATGCGGTAGACGCCGGGTCGTGCCCGCAGTGTCGCCAATGTCTCGCGGATCGCCGCGACCCCCGCCTCGATATCTGGCGTGTCGCTGCCTCGCACGGTATAAGTGGCGCGCTCCTCATTGAAGCGATCCGGCGATGAGGGGCGGTCGACCATGATCGCGATTTAGGCACGCCGCGCGACTTGGGCAACTCGGCAACGGCCTGCACGGCCGGATAGAAACATGACGGGAGAGAGAAGCCATGAAACCTGCCCTGCTCGGCGCCTACGCCGCCTTTGCCATCGGGACGATGGCCTTCGCGTCCGCTCCCCTCGCCGCCCAGGCGCACGACCATGCCCATGCAGTTGCCGCGCCGGCCGTTCCCGCCGCAATCATCGCCGCGCTGGCAGACCCCAAACGCCCGAAGGCCGATGTCGACCGCGACGCCGTCCGTCACCCCGGCGAACTGCTCGCCTTCGCCGGTATCAAGCCGGGCATGAAGGTAGCGGACGTGATGATGGGCGGTGGCTATTTCACCCGTATCCTCGCCAGTGCGGTCGGTCCGCAAGGCAAGGTTTACGGCTATCAGGCGGCCGAATTCATCGGCTTCCGCCCTGCTTATGGCGATGAACAGAAAGCGGTGGTCGCCGATTATCCGGCCGTCGCGCCGCTCTCCATGTCGCTGGCGGAAATCGCCTTCCCCGAGAAGCTGGACGCGATCATCACCGTGCAGAACTATCATGATCTGCACCTCGGCAATTTGCCGGCCGATCTGGCGAGCACGGTCGGCAAGCGCCTCTATGACGCGCTCAAGCCTGGCGGCGTGCTGCTCGTCGTCGATCATGTCGCCAATACGGACCCCGACTTCACCGTGCCCGCCAAACTCCACCGCATCGATCCCGCCGCCGCCCGCGCCGAGATCGAGAAGGCCGGCTTCACCTTCGCCGGCGAATCGAAACTGCTCGCCGACCCTGCCGACCCGCACGACAAAAATGTGTTCGACCCCACCATCCGCGGCAAGACCGACCAGTTCGTCTATCTGTTCAGGAAACCGGGGTGAGGGCGTCGAAACCAGAGCGGATTACGTCCCGGTGAACGGAAGACCCTGTCTCCCTACACACCGATGCTCCTACGCAGGCCGGAGTCGCAGATGACCGTAGGCCAAATTGGAGGTTTTTCGCGGCCCGGAGCGTAGTGGACGAAAGGGCCGTGAGCATCGAAAGCAGGAGATGCAGGCTGTCAGAGCTGAATGTCGATCCGCATCAGGGGGGTAGGGAAATGCGGTTGGATTCTGGCCCTCTGCTTCCGCAAGAGCGCCGTATTCACCTGAATGGAGCGACATTCAACACCTGAATTCGACCGCTCACGCCAGAATTCCACGAAAAAGGCCGGGAGGGAACATCCCCACCCGGCCTTTTTCGCATTGCTTTCGCCCCGCGTTCAGTGCGCGATCTTGGCAATCACATCGTCGACCAACGCCTTGTCCGCCTTGGCATTGTGCGTCTGGGCCAGCAGCGTCGCCGCAGCGGACGTCGCGGCGGCAGCCGCCCGCGCCCTTACATCGGCAACGGCAGCCCGTTCGGCCGCACCGATCTTGTCCTCCGCCATCTTCTGACGGCGGATGACCAGCGCCTCGGCATCGGCCTGCGCCTGCTTGACGAGATCGGCAGCTTCCTGCTCGGCCGCTGCACGCATCGCTTCGGCGTCCTTTGCGGCAGTCGCGATTTTCGCCTGATATTCGGCCTTGAGCGCCTCCGCCTCAGCGCGCAGCTTGGCGGCCTCGTCGAGTTGCGAGCGGATGGCGGCGATCTTCTTGTCCAGCGCGGCACCAATCGCAGCCGGCGCCTTCTTCCAGACAAGGATGATCAGGAAGATAAGCATGGCCAGGCTGACCCAGCCGGTGCCATTCATCCACAGCGCCGTCGCTTCGGGCGCATGCGCTTCAGGCCCGCCATGAGCCTCGGTCACGGCATGAACCTCACCGCTCAAGCTCTGCACCTTGTCGGCCTGATCCAGATTCTGGGCCACGGCCATCGATGCGTTTTCGCTCTCACCCGCCATGTTACAATACCGCCTTCACTGCCTTGAGCGCGGCGTCGGAGGGAACCTCCGTACCGGCCAGACGCCGCACGATGTCGGCCGCTGCTTCCGCCGCAACCGCTTCTATCTCACCAAGCGCCTTGGTGCGGCCAGCGGCGATCTGCTGCTCTGCGGCGGCCAGCTTCTCACCGAGCGCCGTATCCGCCTTGGCCAGCGCGGCCTCGCGATTACGGCCCGCTTCCGCCCGGGCTTCGGCCAACCGGGCCTGAGCCGAGGCGCGCGCCGCATTCTCCTTGGCACGCCAATCGGCTTCCAGCGTATCGGCAGCGGCCGAATTCGCCTTGGCCGCCTCGATATCCTCGGCGATCTTGCGGTCGCGCGCATCCACCGTGGATTGCACCTTGGGCACCATCCCGCGGCCGATTACGAAGAAAACGAAACCGAACGTCAGCAGAATCCAGAATATCTGCGACGAGTAGGTTGCGGCTAGCTGGGCTATCTGAGGCATATCACCTGTCCGTCATGGCGGTCCGATGGCGCCCGCGCGGGGCACCATCGCACGCCGTCATTGTCAGATCGTCTTGTCGATCAGGCAACGAAGATCAGGATCATCGACACGACGAAGGCCAGCAGACCGAGAAGCTCGGCAGCGGCGAAGCCGATGAAGAGACGGCCCTGCTGACCATCGGCGGCACCGGGATTGCGCAGCGCGCTCTCGAGGAACGAGCCGAACACGTTACCCACGCCCAGCGCGGCCATGCCAGCACCGATAGCGGCGAGACCGGCACCGATCAGCTTTGCGGCTTCTGCGTCCATGGTAATTAACTCCTTTTCCAAACTTTGCGTAATTGTCGGTTGAAAACTCAGTGAAGATTGACCGCGTCATTGATGTAGAGCGAGGTCAGCAGCGCAAAGACATAGGCCTGGATGACAGCCACCAGCACTTCCAGCGCGCTGATGCCGATCATGAGCGCGAAGCTCGACAGGCCGACAGTGAGGCCGAAGCCGGCACCGGCATTGGCCGAATTGATGACGAAGCCCGCCAGCACCTTGAGCAGCACATGCCCCGCCGTCATGGCGACAAACAGTCGCAGACCGAGGCTGAACGGCCGCACCATGAATGAAACCAGCTCGATCAGGAAGATGAAGGGGATCATCGGCACCGGCGTGCCATGCGGCACGAACAGCGCGAAGAAATGCAGGCCATGCTTCCAGAAGCCAACGATGAGCACGATCGAGAAGCTCATGATCGCGAGCACGCCAGTCGCCGTGAAATGGCTGGTGAAGGTAAAGGGGTGTACGCCGATCAGGCCAAGCGGCAGCATGCCAAGCAGATTGGCGACCAGAATGAACATGAACAGCGAGAAAACATAAGGCACATAGGGCTTGCCGCCCGGCCCGACGCTGGAGCGCAGCAGGTCATCGATGAAGTTCGTCATCGTCTCGACGGCCATCTGCCAACGGCCCGGCACCAGTTGGCGCCGCATACCGAAGAACATGAAGCCCCAAAGGACGACGGCCGCCAGCACCATCCACAGCGCGCTGTTCGTGAAGGCGATGTTGTAGCCGCCGATCGCCCAGTGATCGGTGCCGAACATCGGCTCGATCGCGAACTGGTGCATTGGGTCGATCTTACCGGATTGTGCCACGTCTTCTTCCCAAAGTCCGACTATGATTATGACGAAAGCGCCCTTTTATTTATCAGGACGCTTGGTCGAAATCCTAATGATGTTCCTGAAGGCCACGACAATCCCCATGAAGAGGAAAGCCAGCAGGAGCCATGGCGATGTGCCAATAAACCGGTCCAGAACCCAGCCAATCAGCGCGCCGCCAGCAAGACCCCCGACCAGTTCCGCGAGCACCCGGTTGCCGAGACGATAATTATCGTCCGTTCCGGTTTGCGTCGTGCCGGTTCTGGCCTGCTCGACTGCTTCGGTGCGCTTCAGCCGCTCTTCGAGCGAGCGGATGCGAGCATCCTCGGCAATCGGGTCTTGCCCAGGTTCGGTTTCGGCCATGGCGCAACTCCACTCCGCACCCGGTCAGGGCACAAATTCGCTTGCTCCATGACGTGCTTGGACCGCCCCCGTCAAGGCGCGGCCCGTGTAGAAAGCGAATCCCCTCAAGTCAACTCTGGCGGGAGAGTTGCCGATAGCGCGCTGAAAACCGCCGGTCCGGCGCGTAGTAACACCGAATCGGCTGCCTTTTTTACTTCGCGGCGGTCGCGCAATAATCCGGCAGCGCGATCGCGCCGGCGCCCTTCGTCTGCCAATTGCCCGCGCCGATGCGGTAAATCTGGCCCTGCGAGACACGGCTCGCCAACGTCTGACAGCCCGTCACCGCGGCCATGTCCTGCACGGTGACACCGCGCTTGGAGGCAAGATCGGTGTAAGCCGCGCGGCGCTTGATATTGAGCGCATCGACAGCGGAGCGGACGTCCCCGCTCACCGTGCCCTTGATGCCGAGATAGCCATCGGCCTGCTCGCCCACCGTGCCGGCGGCCTTGGCGGCGCTGATGACGGCATCCTGCGCGAAGGCCGGCGCGGCGCCCAGCGCGCCCAAGCCCAGAAGGGCGGCGAGGAGAGCGGTTCTGCTGATGCTGCGTGTCATTCTGGGAAAAGCTCCGGATTGTTCTGGATGAGGTCCTTGGCATCCTGCTGGAGCCGCACGACCACTTCCTGCTGGATTTTGACGTTGAGATTGATCTCGATCGGCTTTTCGGGCGCGCGCACCTGGATGCAGCCGCCGACCATGCCGGCCAGCAGTGCCCCGGATGCCAAGCGCGTTGTTCGCCCTATCCATATCCCATACCTCATTGCTGATCCCCTTTTAGTTCTTTTTCGCTGTCCGGCGGCTGAACGGCAAGCCCGTCCGTGCCGGTGGGCGTGGATTGGTCGTCGGGCTGCTCGCCCAGACTGTTGCGGATGGCGACGGTGGGGTCGGCCAGCCCGGCGGCCGTGCTGAGCAGGCCGCGAAATGGCGCTTCGATCCGCACGTTGAACAGGAAGGGCAGCCCGAGGAACGGTCGCGCGAGAAAGGATTTGCGCGCCTCCTCCGTGCCCTGGTTGATGCCGTTGATGCTGAGCCGCGTCACGAATTCGCCGTCCAGCGCGCCGTCCAGCATGATGACAAGGCAGCGATAGCGCAGATTCTTGAGGGCATCGAAGGCCAGCTTGCTGAAGGCGTTCAACTCCGCGTTGGAAACGTCGCCGACATAGGAAAGATTGCCGGATTGGCGCGTCTGGTCGCAGGGCACGCTGAGGCCCGCCGTGCTGCTCAACACCAGCGGCGGGTCGCCCTGCTGGCGCGCGACGAGCAGGCCGCCGTCGATCCGCCCGCCGGTCGCATCGAAGACCATGGGCAGCAGGCCATCGAACGTGCCGGTGGCGGAGACGTTCTTCAATTCCAGCGTGTTGATGAAGGAGCCAGCATCCAGCCCCACCACCCGGAAGGCGAGATTGCGCGGCTTGCGCGCGTCCAGTTCGAGCGTGGTCGGCAGCAGCTCCAGATCGCCGCCGGAGAATGGCCAGTGCCCGCCCTCGATCACAGCCTGTTCGTTGGAGAGCAGCGCGTAGCGGATCACCCCGTCATGCACTTCGACACCGGGGTTGATCGTCGCCACCGTCACCACTTGCCCCGGCGCGGTGCGCATGCCGAGCAGATCGGAGAAATGGATGGTGGTCGAGAGGCCTTCCACCGGACCGAAGGCCGCCGCGAGATTCATGCCCTTGGTCGAGAAAGTGCCTTCGCTCTTTACCTGCTCGCCGGCCCAGTCGATGCGCCCCTGCCCTTCCACGACGCCCTGCACATTGGCCACGATGCCGAGCGCCAGCGGGGTGAGATCGTCCGGCTGGAGCGCGTTGCCAAAGGCCAGCCGGTCCAGCGTAAACCGCGCCTGCCCTGCTCCGCTCCCGAGTTCGTGGCGGATCGTCACCGCCGCCACCTTCGCCTTGAGGGCGGGGTGAACGAGCGTGCCGGTCGCGTCGATCCGTCCATCGGCGAAGGTCAGGTGCACGTCCTGCCCGGCGAGGGTATTGAAGCGCGCATCCGCCACCGCGTCGCTCACCCGCAGCGCACCATCGAGAATCAACCGCCCATCCGCGAAGGTCCACTGCCCGGTAATGTCGCTCAGATCGAGCGGCACCGTGCCGATCCGCCCCGCGCCACCCTCGACCGTGCCGGTCATCGCGCCCGCATCGGTGCGGCCGCCCGCCAGCCGGGACGCCGCGAAACGCACGGGCGCCTCCGCGTCGCCCACCCGCACGGATGGCTCGCTCAGCTCGAAACGCCCGTCCGCCAACCCATAGCGTGCCGACGCAGCCGAGAGCGCGAGCGGGCTTTCCCCCACCGTCCCCGCCAGCGCCAGTTCACCCACCTGCAAACGTCCGTCCGCGATACCGCACAGCCGCACATTGGCAGGCCGCAGCATCATGCTGGAGAGGCGCAGGGATTGCCAGCGCACCGGCGCGCAATCCTGCGCCAGCCGCAGGCCCCCGCCGGGCAGCAGACGGGCATCGACCGGCACGGTGAGACCGGTCAGCGCGCCATCGGGCAGCGGGCCATCCAGCGTCACACGCGTCTGGATCGTGCCCCGCCCATCCCCGCCGAACGAAAAATGCACCGGCGCCAGCGCCAAGCGTGCCGCGCCCGCGCGATAATCCGCCAGCGTCGCGGTGCCGTCGATCCGCCCTCGTCCATCGGTCGCGACGTTGATCCGTCCCTCCGGCAAGCCACCTCCGCCAATGGTCATCGTCCCCGTCGCCTGCACGCCCTTGCCGGGCCATTGCAGCCGGGCCGCGCTGCCATCTTGCGAGGCGATTCGAGCGCCGCTGGCCGAGGAGAGGTCCAGCTTGTCCAGGCTGGCATTGCCGCGCGCGCCGAGCATGTTGAGCTTGCCGCCCAGCACCAGCCGGTTGTCACGGCCGATCCGCTCCACCGCGTCGACCAGCTTGCGCGCCAGCGGCTCGACCGGCGTGCCCATCGCCGATCGCATCAACCCCGCCAGATGGATCCCGTCGGCGGGCCGGATATCGTCGATCGTCGCATCGCCCTGCCATGCCAGCGCGCGGTCCCGCCCGGCCGGGCGCAGCGCGAAATTGCCACCGATCTTGGCAGTGCCGGTCGTCACCCCATCGGCGGACGCCTCCAGGGTGGAGAGCGCGACAGTGCCCCGCAGCTCCTCGCTGCTCCCCTTGAAGGTGATGAGGCCGCTTACCGGCCCAAGGCTGCGCCGTTGCTGCCGCGCGCTATCGGCATTGAGACTCACCGCCCCGCTCACCTGCCTGAGCGCCAGATCGCCGCGCAGATTCATGGTAAGCTTGGGCATGACAAGTTGCGCGTCCGCATCCTTGCAGGCCAGCGCGCGGGAGAGGACCGGCCCGTCGAGAATGACCTGTCCGCTTTGTGTCGTCATGTCCAACGGCGCGATCAGCCGTTCCAGCGTGCAATCCGCTATTTCGAGCGAAGGCGCCGAAAGGCCGAGCGTACCTGCAAAGCCGGAGCGCATCGGGCCGCTGCCGTCCATCGCCACCACCAGCGGGCCGTAATCGGTGGCGATTTCCGCACGGGCATCATCGACCTGCACCGTCCAGTCGGGCAGCTCCGCTTCGCCTCCACCGCCTTCGAGCAACCGGTTGACCTGCCCCAGATCGAGCGCGCCGTCCTGCAATCGCCCGCGCAGCCGCACGCCGCTGGCCTGCACGCGCGCGATGCGGGCGCCGGTCAATCCCCAGCCGATATCCACCTCGACGAAGCGCACGGTGAGGTCCGGCCGGCGCGGATCGCCGATGACGAGATTCTCCAGCCGCTGCGTGCGCGGGCCGATGCGCGCGATGCGGTAGCGCCCCTGCACGCCGCGCGCGGCCAACTCACGCGCGATGAACGTGTCCGCAATCGGCTTGCGCACCAGCCACAGGCCGCCGCCGGCCAGCACGAGAGCGCCCACCGCGCCGATGCCAACGGCCCGCGCGCGCCGCAACCGCCGCGCGCGCCGGTCTGCCTGCGCTTCGGTCTCGACATCCGCTTCAGTGTGTCCGGCATCCTCTGGCAACTGGGTCAGCCGTCCTTTTCCGCCCGTCATTATGCTTGCCGCGATCCATCGCCGCGCCTAGCTCTAACGTTCATGAGCGAAGCGCGATCCCAGGGCAAGGCCGGTGAGAACAAGATCGGCCCGGCCCCGGACGCCAGCGGCCACCGCGCGCGGCTGCGCCAGCGCCTCGCGCAAGGCGGGCCGGACGCGCTGCTCGATCATGAATTGGTCGAATATCTGCTCGCCCTCGCCATCCCCCGGCGCGACACCAAACCGCTCGCCAAGCAGCTCATCGCCCATTTCGGTGGCTTCGGCGGCCTGCTGAGCGCGGACTGGACGGCGCTTTCACAGGTGAAAGGCCTTGGCGAGACGAGCATCGCGGCGCTCAAGATCGCGCAGGCCACCGCACTGCGGCTGCTCAAGAGCGAAGTCAGCGGACGCCCGGTGCTGGCAAGCTGGCAGGCCCTGCTCGACTATCTGCGCGCCGACATGGCGTTCCTCCCCATCGAGCGCGTGCGGGTGCTCCACCTCAATGCCCGCAACATGCTTGTCCGCGACGATCATATGGGCGATGGCTCGATAGACCAGGCCGCCATCTATGTGCGGGAGGTGGTCAAACGCACGGTCGAGCTTGGGTCGAGCAGCCTGGTCTTGGTCCACAATCATCCCAGCGGTTCGCCGGAGCCGAGCCGGCAGGATGTTTCCGTGACCCGCCAGATCATCGAGGCGACCCGCCCGCTCGGCGTCACCGTGCACGATCACATCATCATCGGCAGCGAGGGCCATAGCTCCATGCGTGCCATGGGACTGCTTTAAGACAGAGTAAGCCCGCGGTGCGGAAGGGCGCACGTCACGATCCGGGCAAGCCCCCGGTGACGCCGTCTCTCAGCAAACGGCGCCACCAGGTTCAGCCCGCAGGCACGCTGGCCAGTTCCGCCGCGGAGATATGCTGGTCCTGATCCGCATCGGCCTGGCTGAACGCCTGCGTGGCACGCTGGCTCAGCTGGTCGGTCGATATCGGCTTGCCGTCCGCATCGGTCTGGTGCGTGGCCTGATACCAGCTTGAGAATTCTGCCGAATCGAGCGAGCCGGACTTGTCGGCATCATAGGTCGAAAAATCGCCGCCCGCACTGGCCGAGGGGGCATCACCGGCCGGGCCGGGCGCCGGGCTGGATTGAGCGCTGGCCGCGCCCGCCATCATCAGAACGGCGGAGAGGCCAAGGGTTAGTTTCGGGATGGTCGACATGATCTTCTCCTCTGTCGCTTCCATGCCCCCGAAGTCTTTATTATCGGCGGAAAATCCTTATTTTCAATGGGCGAACCAAGGGGGCCATCACCCTGCCGACAGCCCCCTGCGCCCCGCCCCGATTATGTGCATCGAATCGGTTCGCCATCAGGTTCTTCGCAGCTGCCGGCAGCGCAAAGCCCGGGCCGCCAGGGCGACGGTCCGGGCCTTGTTCCGACTCCACTTCGGTCGACCAGCGTCAGCCGCTGAAGAACTGCGTCGCTTCAGCGCGAGTGATCCGCTGGTCCGCATCCTTGTCGGCGGTCAGCAGCGCATTGCGTGCATAGGTCTTCACCTCCTGCGCATCCGCGGACTGGCCGGACGCCTCCATCTCCGCGGATTTGAGTTTGGTGATCCAGCCCTCGAATTCCGTTGAGGTGAGCGCACCGTCATTGTCGCCATCCATGGCCGGGAATTGCGCGTCAACAAACGCCGCCACCTGCTCGCCGTTCGCGCCGGGCTGGGCCGGTGCGTCCGCGGCTGTGGACGAAGTTTCGGGGCCGGCGGGCGTCACGGCGTCATCGCCGCCAGCGGATGGTCCCGCCTGGGCATCCGGTTCATCCGTGGCCGGGTCACGCGGATTGCCGGCAGACGGCACGTTGTCCGAAGGCGGGCCAATTTGCGAACCCGCCTGCCCCGCGTTGCCGGACGAACCGTCCTGCGGCGGAATGGCCGGATCGCTTGGCGGCACCGGTGTGGTGCCGGGCTGCTTTGGCGGCGGCGCGGAAGGCACCGGTGCTGGAGGAGGCGCCGGATTGGTCGTTGGCGCAGGGCCCGCCGGCGTGGCGGCGCTGCCCGGCCCGACCGGCGCTGCGCTATCCTGTGCGAAGGCGCCCGGTGCCGCAATCAGGGCGGCCGCAATTGCCGTCGCCGGGGCGAACATCTTGATAAACATCGAAAGCTCCTTCCATTGCTATCATTCAAGCAATGGTGGAAACACAGCCATGGTTTCAGCCGGGGATGCCGGCCGGGACGAAGCGAGCGGCTACACGCGATGAATGCCGCACCGACGCCCATGCCCACCTTCTTCGGCATGCGATTACGTTCGGTCACCACGCAGCTCGGCCGCCAGATTGCCCCGGCGGCCCAGCCCTGCTAGGGGCACCGCTTCCTTACTCCTCCAGCCGGAAAGTCAGCCTTATGGTGCCCCGTTACGCCCGCCCGCAAATGACCGCGATCTGGGAGCCGGAGGCGCGCTACCGCATCTGGTTCGAGATCGAGGCGCACGCCACCGACGCGCTGGCCGAACTGGGCGTGGTGCCGAAAAGCGCGGCCAAGGCCCTATGGGACTGGTGGGCGACCAACCCCGCCATCGACGTGCCCGCCATCGACGCGATCGAAGCGGTCACCAAGCATGACGTCATCGCCTTCCTCACCTGGGTCGCCCAACAGGTCGGTGACGAGGCCCGCTTCATGCACCAGGGCATGACCAGCTCGGACGTGCTGGACACCTGCCTCAACGTGCAACTCACCCGCGCCGCCGATCTGCTGCTGGCCGATCTCGACGGGTTGCTCGACGCGATCAAGCGCCGCGCCCTCGAGCATAAGCTGACTCCGACCATCGGCCGCAGCCACGGCATCCATGCCGAGCCGGTGACTTTCGGCCTCAAGCTGGCCGAGGCCTATGCCGAGTTTTCGCGCTGCAAGGTGCGCCTGATCGCCGCTCGTGAGGATATCGCCACTTGCGCGATTTCCGGCGCGGTCGGCACCTTCGCCAATATCAACCCCGCCGTGGAAGCCCATGTCGCCAGCAAACTCGGCCTCGCCGTCGAGCCGGTCAGCACGCAGGTCATCCCGCGCGACCGCCACGCCATGTTCTTCGCCACGCTCGGCGTCATCGCCAGTTCGATCGAGCGGCTCGCGGTGGAAATCCGCCACCTCCAGCGCACGGAGGTGCTGGAGGCGGAGGAATATTTCTCACCGGGCCAGAAAGGCTCGTCGGCCATGCCGCACAAGCGCAACCCTGTGCTGACCGAGAATCTGACCGGCCTCGCCCGCATGGTCCGCTCCGCCGTGGTGCCGGCGCTGGAGAATGTCGCGCTCTGGCATGAGCGGGATATCTCGCACAGCTCGGTCGAACGTTTCATCGGCCCGGACGCCACCATCACGCTCGATTTCGCCCTAGGGCGCCTCACCGGCGTGGTCGACAAGCTGCTCGTCTATCCTGAGCGGATGCTCAAGAACATGAACCGCATGGGTGGCCTCATCCACTCGCAGCGTGTTCTTCTGGCGCTCACCCAGGCGGGCGTGAGCCGGGAGGACAGCTATGCGATGGTCCAGCGCAACGCCATGAAAGTATGGGAATCGGACGGCGCGCTCTCCCTGCTCGATCTGCTCAAGGCCGATCCGGGCGTCGCCGCGCATCTGGACGGCGCATCGCTCGAAGCCCTGTTTGACCTCGATTATCACCTGAAGCACGTCGACACCATTTTTGCACGGGTCTTCGGCGCGGCCTGATCCGCGCCCTGCTCCTCAAGAACCGACCCTGCGGCGGCGTTCATCACCGCCGCCGGCTTGCCTGCGATCTTTTCTAGGCAAGGCGGCGCCGTGCGCTTATGCTCGCGGCAAGGGAACAGAATAGCGGAGAATGCCATGCAATTCCTGCGAACCGCCTTCTGGGTCGTGCTCGTCGTCATCATCATGATCTTCAGCGTGACCAACTGGACGCCTGTTTCGATCAACCTGTGGAGCGGCAACCAGCTCGTGACGAAGCTGCCGGTGGTGGTGATCGTCGCCTTCCTCGCCGGCTCGCTCCCGTTCTGGGCATTGCATAAGGCAACGCGCTGGCGCCTGCGCCGCAAGCTGGACAATGCCGAGCGCGCACTTGCCGCCGCCGTGCCCGCCGCCTATCCGCAGGCCGATCCATTGCCGCCGTCGCCGGCGGTCGAACCGCCCGCCCGCCCCGCGCCCTCGCCAGGAGAGTTATGAGCAGCATCATCTACGTCGCCATCGACACACCGCATCTGGAGCGGGCACAGGCCATGGCCCAGCAGGTCGGCCGTCATGTCGGTGGCCTCAAACTCGGGTTGGAATTCTTCTGCGCCAATGGCCATCATGGCATGCACGAGATGCGCAAGTTCGGTCTGCCGATCTTCCTCGACCTGAAACTGCATGACATCCCCAATACCGTGGCCAGCGCCGTGCAGGCGCTGCATCCGCTGGAACCGGCGATCCTCACCGTCCACGCCTCGGGCGGCCGCGCGATGATGGAGGATGCCAAGGCCGCCGCCGGCACGCAGACCAAGGTGGTCGCCGTCACCGCTCTCACCAGTCTCGATCAGGACGATCTCGCCGCCATCGGCGTCAACGGCTCGCCGCGCGCCCATGTCGAACGGCTCGCCCTTCTTGCCCGCGAGTCAGGGCTGGACGGCATCGTCTGCTCGGGCGCGGAAGTCGGCCATGCCCGCGCGTTCTGGCCGCAGGGCTTCTTCGTGGTCCCCGGCGTGCGCCCCGCAGGCAGCGCCATGGCGGATCAAAAACGCGCCGTCACCCCACGCGAGGCTATGGATGCCGGAGCCTCCATCCTCGTCATCGGCCGCCCGATCACCAAGGCGGAAGACCCTGCCGCCGCCGCCCGCGATATCGCCGCAACATTATAGGACGGGTCGACAAATAGTGGCGGCCTGCAAAGAACCTGCCGCGCTTCCGGGTCTCACGCACCCGCCGCCCGCACTCGCCATCCTGTCCAAATGCACCGGGGACGCTGGCCCCTGCCAGCATCCCCGGCGCCCCCCTTATCCCTCAATATTTATAACGGGCACCAATGCGGAAATAACGGCCGATCGTGTCGAAATAGGTGGGATTGGTATAGAACTGCGTCTCCGGTGCCGCCGGTGGATCGCGGTCGAACAGATTGTTGACGGCCACGAACATCTCCGCCCCCCGGTCAGGGACGCTGGAGAAGCGATAGGTCGCGAACAGGTTCACGTAGAAGCGGCTGGGAACATGATTATCGCTGATCGAATTGACCAGATCGGGCGAATAATCGGGATCGTCCGGGCCGATCCGTTGCGCATCATACAGGCCGCTGCTGATGAACCGTCCTTGCAGGGTCGTGGAGAAGCGCGGTGAATCGTATGTCATCGTCGCATTCGCTGTCCAGCGGGGCGCGGCCAGGCCGGCGGAATTGCCGGTCTGCCCGGCGCGGTCGACCACATCGCCGAAGCTCACCGTCTTGAGCCGGTCCACATAGGTGGCCAGGCCGCGCAGCGTGATCGACTGCTCGCCGCCCAGCGGGATGCGGTAGGCCGCCTCGAAGTCCAGGCCGCTCGTCTCGATTTCATCAAGGTTGAGCGAAACGTTGCGAACCACCTGGATTGTATCGTCCGCGCCGAAGTCGATCGCCTCGCACGCCGCGCTCACGCCGGCATAGCAACGGTCGATGATGAACTGCGCACCGCCCGGCACGGAGCCGATATAGTCCTTCACCTTGATGCGATACCAATCGACCGAGAGACGTAGCCCATCGAGGAAGCCGCGCGGGCTGAGCACCACGCCCAGCGTCGTCGTATCCGCCTTTTCCGGCCGCAGGCTGGGATAGCCGCCGCTATAGAGGATCGGCGGGGTCGACTGATCCGGGTTGAACGGATTGATGACCGGCGAGAAAGCCCCCGCCGAAGCCAGGAACAGATCGGCAAAGTTGGGCGCGCGAATATCGCGGGACTGCGTGGCGCGGAAGCGCAGCATATCCACCGGATCCCAGACCAGACTGGCTTTCCAGGCCGTCGCGTTGAAGCTGCTCTTGCTGTCGGTCCGCAAATAGCTGCCAAAGCCCGAAATATTATAATGCGTATAACGCACCGCGCCGTTCAAGATGAGCGAGCGCGCAAAGGCCACGTCCTTCGCCAGCGGCAATTCGGCTTCCAGATAGCCTTCCGTCACCTTGGTCGTGCCCCGATAGTCCGAGCCGAAATTCTGGAAATAGGCATATTCGTTGGAAAGCGGATCATGCTTCACATTGATCCCGTCCACCCGATACTCGCCGCCCACCGCGACAGAGAGGGGGCCGGCCCACAGATCGGCCACGTCGCCCCGGATATTGGCGGCCGCGACATGCTGCCGCAGCGTGATGTCCTCCATCAGCGTGCCGAAGATATAATCCTTGCCCTCCTGGGTGACATTGCCCTCGCCGAACAGGTTGATCGGCACACAGCCCGCCGCCTTGGCGCGGATGGTCGGATCGGGATCGAGCGTCGCGCGGCAGACGATTTCGTTCGAGCCGGGATCGCGCACCGCATCCGTCGCATAGCTGAAGCGCGGGGTGGAGCCGGCGACGATCAGGTTATTGTCCACCGTCTGCAGGCGCTCGGTGCGGCCATATTGATAATAGACGTCCCACTGCCAACCGCCACCCAGGTCGCCGGAGAAACCGCCGGTGAAGCGGAACGTGTCCGCCTTGGAGATGCTGAGGCCGCGCCCGACGTCATCCAGCACGCGCCCCATATTGAAGGCGGCCGCCGCAGGCTTGGTGGTGCTGGTCGGCGTTTCCGGCACATAGGTCCGCAGCGCATCCGGAATGAAGGGGTTATCCGCGTAAATCGGGATGGAGGCGCCGAAATAGGCCGTCTGGAGCAGCGTGCCGTTCACATGGCCGATCGAGCCTTCGGCAAAGGCGTTGATCGTATCGGTCAGCGGCAGATCGAGATGGCCGAAGATGGAGTAGCGCTCCACCGGGACGGTGATGTTGGCGTCGGTATACGTCGGGTAGAGATCGCCGCCGACCTGACTGAGCGCGAAGGCGAAGCTGCCCGGCGTATAAGGCTGCGGCGTGCCATCCGGAGCGAAGGTGATGCCGCCGGTCCCGAGCATGTTGCGCAGCGCCGCGGTCGCCGGGGTCGTATTGTTGTTGCTGGAAACCACGCCGGCGGAATTGAAGAACCAACCGGCATCGGTGTCCGAGCGGATATAATTGGGCAAGCCGTTGGTCTTGTAGAAGGGGTTGGAAACCACCGCGCCGACTGTGCACCAGTCGCGGGTGAAGCAGTTGCCGATGCCCTTCTGATTATCATATTCGCCGCCGATGATGAAGCGTCCGCCGCTGTCACCCAGCTTGGTGCCGAACGCGGCGGCAAAATGATAATCGTCCCCGTCGCCTTCATCGGAGACACCATAGTCCATCTGGACCTTGAAGCCTTCCAGCTGCTTGTCGAGCACGATGTTGACCACGCCGGCCAGCGCGTCCGAGCCATAAGCGGCCGAGGCACCGCCCGTGACCACGTCCGTCCGCGCGACAAGGATCGCAGGAATGAGATTGAGGTCGACCGATCCTTCCCGTGTGGTCGGGGCGAAGCGCCGGCCGTCGACCAGGATGAGGTTGCGGGTCACGCCGATACCGCGCAGGTTGACGATCTGCGCGCCGACATTGAAGCTGCCGAAGCCTTGCGTCGTCGGGGTGGTGCTCGGGCGGAATGCGGGCAACTCCGCAATGCCGGCGCCCACATTGACCACGGCGCGCTCCTCGAACTGCTCGCCGCCGATCACCGTCACCGGCGACGGCGCATCGAAGGTCGAGCGCGCGAGGCGGGAACCGGTGATAATGATGTCGGACGTGCTCGCGCCCTCATCCTGCGGCGCATCCGCGGATTGGGCAAGCGCTGCGCTACTACAGGCCAGGGTGGCCAGGGCAAAAGCGGCACCCGTCCAGAGGGTGGCACGCAGGTTTGCGCGCAGCGCTCTCGATTGCCCATGACGCATGGCATGAAGATTGGTGATCGGCATCCTGTTCTCCCCGTCTGGCGAGATCAGCCGACGATCCGGCAATCTTCGCCAAGCAGTCACCGCCGCCCGGCGGGGAGTGAGGCAGACAACGGCGCACACCTCCAGAAGCAGGGCCGCACCCTACCTGGAGCCGATCCGCAGTCCGAACGGCTTGGTTCCTCTCCTCCCGTGTCGCTGCACGGCTTTGACAAAGTCAAGATACTTGAGGGATCAACGGAAACAAGCGAATAAAAACACTCGCATTCAAATCGTTGTGGATATGACGCAAAACTGCATCACCAGATCAGCGCGGTGTGGCGGAAGGGTTTTGCGCGCGCCCTCTGGCGGGCCAACGCCGCCAGCATTGTAGGGAGCATGGGAAGCCAGCGCGCCCCTTCACCCCACCCGCCAAGGGTGCATAGCGCGTGAAGCCGGTATCATTTGCCAGACGCTAGAGTTGCGCGAGCTTCTCCGCCCGCACCCGCCACGTCGCCGCAAGCACCGGCATCCGGGCCAGCGCCGCCACCCCAACCGGATCGCCGCGGTGCCCACCGCCGATCAGCAGATCGAACACGCGGCTCACCGGCCATTCCGGATGCGGCTGCGCCACCCGCGCCATCACATCGCCAGCGCGGATTTCTCCCTCGCGGATCACGCGGAGATAAGCGCCCGTCCGCCCGCTCTTCATGGCCAGCGCCAGCACGTCCTTCCGCCCGAAGCGGTGATTGAGCTTGAAGCAGGGCTGCCGCCCCTGGCTGATTTCCAGCAGCGCGGTGCCGAGCGTGAAGCGATCGCCCAGGCACAACATCGCCTCGGTCGCGCCGCGCGTCGCCAGATTCTCGCCGAATGCACCAACGGTTCCCAGCAGCGGGTGGTCGTCCAGCGCCGTCCGCCACCAGGGATAATGATCCTGCGGGAACAGATGCACCGCCTTGTCATGCCCGCCATGATGCACGAGGTCAGCCTGCGCATCCCCTTCCAGACCCAGCCAACTCACCCGCACCGGATCGACGGTCGGCACCTTGCCGATGGCGCTCAGCACATCGGGTGCAAGCAGGCCCACCCGGCCCGTGAGAACAGCGTCGACGGAAAGCATGAGGTCCATGCCCCGTCCATGCCATGACAGGCACCATCTGGCCAGAATGACGCGGCCGATTTCGGCTTGGCGGCGCATGGGCAACACCTCTTGCGTCCACGCGCATTCCGTTCGACTGGTCCCTTTGCCACGGCGCCTCGCCTCGCTATAGGGTCGCGATGACCGTCCAAAGTCTCCGCATCGCCTTGTTCAGCGGTAATTACAATTACGTCCAGGACGGCGCCAACCAGGCCCTCAACAGCCTGATGGAGTCGGCGCTCGCATCGGGAGCCTCCGTGCGGGTCTATTCGCCCACGACGGACAGGCCAGCTTTCCCACCAATCGGCGATCTCGTCTCCGTGCCAAGTTGGCAGATGCCGGGCGGGCGCGGCGAGTATCGGCTGGCCAAGGGCCTGCCTGCATCGGTGCGGGCCGATCTCGCGGCATTTCAGCCCAATATCGTCCACGTCTCCGCGCCGGACCTGCTCGGCCACCGGGCCTTGAGTTGGGGGCGGCAACAGGGGGTGCCCTGCCTCGCCTCGCTGCACACGCGGTTCGAGACCTACCCTCGTTATTACGGGATCGGCTTCACCGAACCGCTGATCGTCAAGCTGCAAAAACGCTTCTACAATCGCGCCGATCAGGTGATGGTCCCCAGCCCCGGCATGGCGCGCCTGCTGATGCAATGGGGGGTCACGACGCCGATCGGCATCTGGTCCCGGGGGATCGACCACGCGCGCTTCAATCCGCAGCAACGCGACAATGCATGGCGGCGAGCGCTCGGCATCCCGGACGATGCGGTCGCTATCGGCTTTCTCGGCCGGCTGGTGCTGGAGAAGGGCCTGGGCATTTTCGCGGAGGTCATCACCGAGTTGAAGCGGCGCGGCGTCGCGCACAGGGTACTCGTCATCGGCGAAGGGCCAGCCCGCGCCTGGTTCGCCAGCCAGGTGCCGGAGGCTATCTTTACCGGCTTCCAGGGTGGGGACGACCTCAGCCGCGCGGTTGCCGGCATGGATATTTTCTTCATGCCCTCCGTCACCGAGACATTCGGCAACGTCACCACCGAAGCCATGGCCGCCGGCGTCCCCGTGGTCGCGGCGGATGCGACAGGCGCGGTCGATCTCGTCGAGCATGGCGTCACCGGCTTCCTCGTGCCGCCGCAGGACGTAACGGCCTATGCCGATGCGATCCAGCGGCTGATCGAGAACCCGGCGCTGCGCGCCTCCGCGGGCGCGGCCAGCCACGCCCGGGTGCAGGGCTACCGGTGGGACCGGGTCAATGCCATGATGATCGAATCCTATGAGGATCTGCTGGCGCGGCATCGCGCCGGTGCGCTCAGCTCCAGTCGAAGCTGAGCGGCGCTTCGCGGAAGGCGAAACGGTCGAGATGGCGCGCGAGCACGCCCTTGAGCGCATCGAGATGCTCGGGACTGCTGGCATCGATCCGCACGTCCAGCGTCTCGGGCTGCGCAGTCATCGTCACCACGCCGTCCGCTGGCCAATCCGCGCCTCGCGCGTCACGCGGGAAAACGATGCGGCTCTCCTCGGCGGTGAATTCCACCGCGAGATTATGGCTCCAATGCTTGGAAAGTTGCTGAAGATAGCGGCTGCCGGATTTGGTCGGCACGCGCGCAAGAGCGCTGTTCATTGCTGTTACCCTTTCTGAAAAGGGCTTCCGGCACAGGCCCGTGCCGGAAGCACCCACCGATCGCTCCAATGTTAGAGACGCTCGATCTTTTGCACCGCTTCGTCAAGGATCGCGGCGATCGCATGCGGCAATTCCGCGTCGTCGCTTTCGCCCCGCAGGCGATTCTGCAGCGCCGCTTTGAGACTGCCCATCGCACGGCGGACCGGCCCATGATCGGCGCGGGCGCGTATTTCGCCCAGGCTCTTGAGACGATCGAGCAGCGCCGCCACTTCCTCGGCTCGTTCAGCCAGATGCACTTCGCCGGCGGGGGTGATCGCCACGACCTTGCGCGCGCCCTCGCTCTGCTGCTCGGCGATCAGGTCCATATCCGTCAACAGGGTCAGGGTGGGATAGATCACGCCGGGGCTGGGCACATAAGCGCCCTCGCTCATCTCCTCGATCGCGCGGATGAGGTCATAGCCATGGCTCGGCGCCGGCTCGATCAGCTTGAGCAGGATGAGCCGAAGCTCATCGCCGGCAAAGAAGCGCCGGCCGCGACCGCGCCCCGCCCCGCGCTCGTCGCGCACTTCCCATTCGAGGGAGAACGGCCCCCAATGGCGGCCGCCGCGCATGGCGCCAAGACCACAGCCTCCGCGGGGATGATGGCCGTCGGACTGTCGATGATGTCGAAACATAGTCACCTTTCTGAGTCGTTTTCGATGTGTCTAAGATATATCTTGAAATGTCTTATAGCAAGAGTGGATGAAACAGGGCGAGAGTTGCTTATATGAAGCGCATGTCCGATCTGTTCGGCGGCCTCGCAGCCGCACCGCGCCCCGAAGTCCCTTCCGCCGACGCGCCTCTCGCGGACCGGTTGCGGCCCCGCACGCTCGACGAGGTTGTCGGGCAAACGCATCTGACCGGACCGGAAGGCGCCATCGGGCGCATGATCGCGGCGGGCCGTTTATCCTCGATGATCCTGTGGGGCCCGCCCGGCACAGGCAAAACCACCCTGGCCCGCTTGCTGGCCGATGCCGTGGACATGCGGTTCGCGCCCATCTCCGCCGTCTTCTCCGGCGTCGCGGACCTGAAGGCAGCCTTTGCCGCCGCCCGGGACGCGGCGCGCGCCGGCCAGCGCACGCTCCTGTTCGTGGACGAGATCCACCGCTTCAACCGTGCGCAGCAGGATGGCTTCCTGCCCTTTGTCGAGGATGGCACGGTAACTCTGGTCGGCGCGACAACCGAGAACCCCAGCTTCGCGCTCAACGCCGCGCTGCTCAGCCGCGCGCAAGTGCTCATCCTGCGACGGCTGGATGAGGCGGCCCTGACCGAACTGCTCGCGCGCGCGGAAGCGCTGACCGGCCAGCCCCTCCCCCTCACGCCCGAGGCGCGCGAGGCCTTGATCGCCTCAGCCGATGGCGACGGCCGCTTCCTGCTCAATCAGGTGGAGACGCTGCAAGGCATCGCCATCGAGGCGCCGCTCGATCCAGCCGGGCTGGCCGCGCTGCTGCATCGGCGCATGCCGGTCTATGACAAGGACCGCGAGGGGCATTACAACCTCATTTCCGCGCTGCATAAGTCGCTGCGCGGATCGGACCCGCAAGCCGCGCTTTATTATCTCGCGCGTATGCTGGTCGCTGGTGAGGAGCCGCTTTACGTGCTGCGCCGCCTCGTCCGCTTCGCCAGCGAGGATATCGGCCTCGCCGATCCGCAGGCGCTGGTCCAGTGCCTCGCCGCCAAGGACTCCTATGATTTTCTCGGCACGCCGGAGGGCGAGTTGGCGATCGTGCAGGCTTGCCTCTATTGTGCCACCGCCCCTAAATCCAACGCGGCCTACAAAGCGCAGAAAGCCGCCTGGAGCACCGCGCGCGAAACCGGATCGCTCATGCCGCCGGCCAATATCCTCAACGCACCGACCAAGCTCATGAAAGAGATTGGCTACGGCAAGGGCTATGCCTACGATCACGATACGGAGGGCGGCTTTTCCGGCGCCAACTACTGGCCGGAGGAGATGGCGCCCCAGACCTTCTATGCCCCTGTCGACCGCGGCTTCGAAAAACGCATCGCCGAGCGGATCGCCTGGTGGGATGAGCGGCGGCGGGAGATCAAGGGATGAGCCTGAGCTGGGACGAAGCGGTCGCCTATGCGCTGACATTGCCGGATGCCGTGCTCGCCAGCCATTATGGCGCGCCGGCGGTGAAGGTGGCAAGCAACGGCCGAGCGTTCCTCTCGCGCGGCCATGAGGCGCATGAGGCCTTCTGCGTCCAGATCGACCGTGAAACCATCGACATGCTCATGGCGAGCGATCCCGCGACCTTCTACCAGACGCCGCATTATGCCGGCTGGGATGCCGTGCTGGTGCGCTATGCGACGGACGACCCGGAGCGGGTGCGCGACGTCATCGCCCAGGCGCGGGACCGGGCGGCCGCGAAAAAGCCTACGCGCCCACGCAAGGCGTGAGCCGCTTTTCGCATTTCGCCGCGATCGACTGGTCCGGCGCGGTCGGGCCGCGTCAGCCCGGCATCGCCGTTGCCCTCTGCGCACACGGAAGCACGGGACCGGCGCTGGTCCGCCCCGGCCACATCTGGTCGCGGCAGGAGGTGCTGAACTGGCTGCTGCACGAGATGCCGCCGGGCACGCTGGTCGGGCTGGACCTCGGCCTGTCCTTCCCCTTTCACGACCAGAACGCCTTCTTCCCTCAGTGGACGGAGAGTCCGGCGGACGGCCGCGCGCTTTGGGCATTGGTCGAGCAGATTTGCGCGGATGATCCGCATCTCTCGGCGGGCAGCTTCGTCGACCATGCCGATGCCTCTCGCCACTTTCGCCGCCATGGCGGGCGCGAGGGAGATTTGTTCGGCGGCGGACGTGGACGGCTGCGCATCACCGAGCACGCCCAGCAAGCGCAAGGGTTGAACCCGTGCAGCAACCTCAATCTGGTGGGCGCGGCGCAGGTCGGCAAATCGAGCCTCACCGGCATGCGGCTGCTCCACCGCGCGCAACATCACCTCCCGATCTGGCCGTTCGATGCCGATCCGGGCGCCGGCAGCCTGATCGTGGAAATCTACACCAGCCTCGCCGCGCTGGCGGCCGGCAAGCGCAAAGGCCAGACCAAGATCGCGGCCGACGAACTGGACCAGCGGCTCGCGGCGGTTGGCAGCGATCCGCATGTGCCCCTGACCAGCCGCTATAGCGACCACGCGACTGACGCGCTGCTCACCGCCGCGTGGTTGCGGGAGGCGCATGGGCGGCCCGCGCTTTGGGCGCCCCGTGGCCTCACCGCTGCGGTCGCCCGCAGCGAAGGATGGACATTCGGCATCGCCTGACCGGGTTGGAATCGCCTCCACCCGCGCTCAACAAAAATTTTTGCGCCGCCAATGATGTGTTTGTTGCCCATTCTCAATCAATCTTGCAGAGATAGCGCCGTCCAGACGGTCGGCCCTTCGCCACGCCGCCGGATCGCGGCTTTTGATGTTTGTCAGCTTGCTCCGCGTCACCAACCGCTAAAGCGCACGAACCCCAAGCGACAACGCCGGATTCGTGCTCCTTTGAAGGAGAAACGAGATGGCTCTCGGGAATACCCCGCCCTATCGCACCGCCCGGCCGCGCCGGGATTATGTTCCGCCCCTGCCCCACAGTAGCTGGCGGCTCTCCACCGGCGAGGTGGTCACGGGCGCGGCGCGCTTGACCAGCGCCAGCGATTTCTGGAATCGACTGGGTCTTTAGAAGGCAGGCCGCCCATCCATGAAACGCGCGCTCATCATCCGCCATGTGCCCCGCGAGGGAGTCGCGGGCTATCGCCAGCCTATCGAAGCAGCCGGCTATGCCATCGACCGGGTCGACGTGGCCGATCCCGCCTTCGCCACGCTCGACCTGCGCGAGCCGGACCTGCTGGTGATGATGGGCGGCCCGATGGGCGTCTATGAGCAGGATCAATATCCGTGGATCCGCTGCCAGCTCCGGCGGCTGGCGCTGCGGCTGGAGGCGGACCGGCCGACGCTTGGCGTCTGCTTCGGCGCGCAGATGATCGCTGCGGCATTGGGCGCGCGCGTCTATCCGGGGCCAGCCAAGGAGGTCGGCTTCCACCCCGTCCAAATCCACGCCAGGGGCCGCTCAGCCACCTTGTCGACGTGCCGATCCTGCATTGGCATGGCGACACCTTCACCCTGCCGGAAGGCGCCGAGCTGCTCGCGTCGAGCCATCTCTATGCGAACCAGGCCTTCCGGCGGGGACCAAATCTGCTCGCGCTCCAGTTCCATGCGGAAATGGGCGAGGATGAGCGTTACTATCAATGGATCGACCGCTGGCCCGAGGCGGTGAAGGAAAGCGGCAAACCCGCCGAATGCCTGCGTGCCGAGCAGGATGAGCACGGCTCTCGCGCCGTCGCAGCCGGCCGGGCGATGCTCGGCGCATGGCTGGAAACGGTGCACTGACGGGCAACAGCAACAGCTTCACCCGTGCGCGCTCACACCGGTCGTCTCAAACGATCTGCTTGCCAAACGTCTCGCGCAACATCGCCTTCTGCACCTTGCCCATGGTGTTGCGCGGCAAGGCGTCGGCGAAGAACACCATCTTGGGTTGTTTGAACCGGGCGAGGCGCGGCGCGATGGCGGCCACGATGTCCGCCTCGCTCAGCGCGCTGCCCGGCGAGCGCACCACAACGGCCGTCACCGCCTCGCCGAAGTCGGCGTCCGGCAGGCCGATCACCGCGCTCTCCCCTACCCCGTCGAGCGCGTCGATCTCCGTCTCCACCTCCTTGGGATAGACGTTGAGGCCGCCGGTGATGATGAGATCCTTGCCCCGGCCGACAATCTCCAGATAGCCGTCCGCGCTCAACTGGCCGAGGTCGCCGGTGATGAAATAGCCATCCGCCCGGAACTCCGCCGCCGTCTTTTCCGGCATGCGCCAATAGCCCTTGAACACGTTCGGCCCCTTCACCTCGACCATGCCTATGGTGCCGGGCGGAACCGGCTCGCCGCTGGTCTCATCCACCACCCGAACGCAGACGCCGGGCAGGCCGGGACCGACCGTGCCGGGCCGCCGCTCGCCCTCATAGGGGTTGGAACAGTTCATATTGGTCTCGGTCATGCCGTAGCGCTCAAGGATGCGGTGGCCGGTCGCCGCCTCCCAGGCGCGGTGCGTCTCCGCCAGCAGCGGCGCCGAGCCGGAGACGAACAGCCGCACGCCCGCCGTGGTCGTGCGGTCAAGCCGGGGGTCGGCCAGCAGCCGCGTGTAGAAGGTCGGCACGCCCATCAGCGCCGTCGCCGTCTCCAGCCCCCGGAAGATGGCGTCGAGATCGAATTTCGGCAGCAGACGGATGGTTCCGCCCGCCAGCAGCAGCGTGTTGGTCGCCACGAACAGCCCGTGCGTATGATAAATGGGCAGCGCGTGCAGCAACTCGTCATCGGCCGTGAAGCGCCATGCTTCCATCAGCGTCTCGGCATTGGAGCGCAGATTGGCGTGGGTGAGCATCGCTCCTTTCGAGCGCCCGGTGGTGCCGGAGGTGTAGAGGATCGCCGCAAGATCATCCGCCGCGCGCGGGACGGTGTCGAAATCGGAGGGCAGCGCCGCAAGTCCCTCAAGCAGCGTCCCGCTCGCGCCATCCGCGCCCAGCGTCACCAGCGTCGCGCCGGCCTCCCGCGCCACCGCGTCCATCGTGCCAGCGGCGGCCGGATCGACGACGAACAGCGCCGGCTCGGCGTCCCCCAGGAAGTAGCCGACCTCGGCCGGCGTGTAAGCGGTGTTGAGTGGCAGATAGACCGCGCCGGCGCGCAGACTCGCCAGATAGAGCAGCAGCGTCTCCGCGCTCTTTTCCGTCTGCACCGCGATCCGGTCGCCCGGCGTCACGCCCAGCGCGGTCAGCCGGTGGGCCATGCGCGCGCTCGCCGCCCACAGGTCGCCATAGCGCATCGGCTCGCCCCAACCGCTGATGAAGGCGGTCCGGCCCGCATCCTTGCCGGCGCTCAATATGGAAAACAGATTATCGCTCACGCTCGCTATTCCCTCCCGAAAACCCGCCCGAACAGACGTGCCGGTGCCGGGCTAGCCGCCAGCCGACGTACCTGCTCGCTCGCCATCACCGTGCCGTCGCGTGCAAAGGCATTGAGATTGCCGTCGATCCGCGCGGGATCATACAGATAGTTGACCATCATGCCATGCGACTGGCCCAGCCCCTTCCCCGAGAGGTCGCCCAGCCAATCGAGCTGCTCGATCCGGGCGCCATTGCCGAGATGGAAGCGCGCGACCGGGTCCATCGCCCGCCCAGTGGCGGTGGTGAGATAGCGCGCGGCGGCCTGCATCAGTGGCGCCTGCACCCGCCGCGCCAGCGCAGCATCCTGATGCCAATCTGGCCGTTCGAGCGCACCAGGCAATTCGGTGTCGCCCGCCTCTTGTCCGCGCAGCCATGCCGCAAAGCCGGGCATGGGCGAAAGCGTGACCGCACGGCGCAGCGACGGCAACTCCCGGCGCAGCAGGTCCATCACCTGCTTGATGAGCGGCCCGCCGAAGGGAATGCCCCGCAGCGCCCTCTGGCAGTTGGAGATGGAGTAAAACACCGCCGTGTCGGCCTGCTCCGGGTCCATCGGCGCTCGTTCGGGCGCCAGCAGATCGGCGATGCGCGTGGGGATGCCTGCCGTCAGCGCCACCTCTACGAAAATGAGCGGTTCGTGACCCATGCGCGGGTGGAAGAAGCCGTAGCAGCGCCGATCGGCCGGCTCCAGCCGTGCCCGCAGCGCCTCCCATGACTCGATGGGATGCACCGCCTCATAGTGCATCAGCCTGGCAAGGACCGCGCCGGGCGCCGACCAGTCCAGGCTGCGCAGCTCCAGAAAGCCGCCGTTGAACCAGGCGGCAAAGAGATGCGCGAAATCGCTATCCAGCGCGGAGAATCCCGGCATGGCTCGGTTCGCTTCGAGCAGGGCGCCGCGCATGGCGAGCAGCAACGCGGTGCCGTCCGGCGCTTCGTTGAGCCGACGCAGAAGCTGCTGGCGACGCGGCTCGGAGGCCGCATGCAGCTCCGCCAGCCGCTCGGGCGCCGGATCGTCCCGATAGCGCTCGATCGCCCGCGTCAGGCGCTCGGCATCGGCATTGTAGCGCTCGGCAAGCAACATCAGGAAGGTCCGCTTACCGGCATCGTCAGCGACAGTGAACCGGCGCAATATCTCGGCCGCGCAGGCGAGCCACATCGCCGGCGAGGCCCGCACGAGCAGGCGATTGCACAGCGCTTCGGTCGTCTCGCCGGACACGGTATCGGCCGACCCACTCAATGCCCGCAAACGCCGCACGATGCCGATTGAGAGCCGCCGCCGCATCGCTCCTCCGCGCGGATCGGCCATGATGGACCGCAGCCAGGTCGCTTCCGCCGGCAGCGGAGCACGGCCGGCTGGTTCATCCTCCCGATCCGTCCCGTTCGAGAGTGCCGCCGCCATGCCGCTTATCCTCCTATTGGTTGACGGCCCGTCAGGCCTCGATATCGGCCGCCTGCCGCGCCGCGATATAAGCGACGGCGGCGATGGCCGCGCCAGCCCCGTCCCCGGCCGCGCTGGCCAGCAAAGCCGTGGCACCGCTGCGCAGATCACCCGCGACGAACAGCCCCGGCCGGCTCGTCTGGAAGCGGGCGTCGGCGATGATCCGCCCCTCCGCATCCGTCTCGACAAGGTCCGCAACGAGGTCGCTATTGGGGGTCAGCCCTACATAGACGAACAGGCCGGCAGCCGGCTCGCGCACCTCGCCGCCGGCCGTGGCGATCAGCACGCTTGCAACCGCGTCCTCGCCCTCCACCGCAAGGATCTCCGCGCCGCCGCGAATGCTCACATTGGGGAGTGCCGCCACACGATCGCGAATCCACTGCCGGGCGGTCGGCTCCACGTCCCTGTGAACGATCATCACATGCCCGGCCTGCCCGGCCAGTATCTCCGCCTCGTCGAACGCCGAGTCTCCGCCGCCGGCAACGATTACCGGCTTGTCCCTGACGAAATAGCCATCGCATGAGGCGCAATGCGAGACGCCGCGCCCCTCCAGCAGACTCTCGCCAGGCACGTCGAGCGCCTTCCGGCTCGATCCCATCGCGAGCAGCACCGCGTGGGCATGGACCGTCTCCTCCGTGCCGATCACCCGATAGCCCGCACCGTCCGGTTCGATGACCTCCACCGCATCGAGGAGAACCTCGGCACCGGCGGCCTCCGCCTGTTCAAGCAGCAGCGGCCCGAGATCGTAACCGCCAATCCCCTCGGGAAAGCCTGGAAAATTGCGGATCGTCCCCACCGTGGCGACTTGGCCGCCCGGCATCATCCGCTCGATGAGCAGCACGCGCAAACCATGCGCCGCCGCCGTGGCCGCCGCCGAAAGGCCGGCCGCCCCGGCCCCGATGATAGCGAGATCGACATGTCGGTCCGTCATCGTCAGCGCCACTCATCGACGGAGATGGACTTGCGCAGCCCCGCGCCCATGATCTGCCAATAGCCGTTGGTCTCGCCGCCGACCACGACGACATTGATCGTCTCCCGCCGGAACATCGGGATGAGGGCATCCGGCGCCGCCTTGAGATCGGTCGCCAGCGGCTCCACGCCGAGCGTCGCATTTGGGTAGATGTAATTCTGGACGAGCTGATGATCCCAATATTGCGCGGCCGGCATCGTGCCGACCTCATGGATGAAGTCGAGCAGCTTGTCCTTGCTGTCGAACCCACCCCGCTCGACGAACTGGCGCGCGGCGATGGGGTCCAGCAGCAATGTCGGCGGCCCCACGACATCGGTGCCGCGCACCATATGGGCGACATGCTCGCGCCAGAAGCGCTCACGCAGGCCGAGGTTGAACGTCACCGAGCGGCAGCCGTAGAAAATGCTGACCACGCTCTCCTCGGGCTTGAAACCGTGCTGAACATGCAGCGGCTCCCACGGGCTGCGCTCCTCATTCTCCGCAAAGGTGGTGCTGGCATAGGCAAAGCCGTTGCCCAGCGACCCCATGAACGTCTCGCCGGGCACCGATCCGCCCTGGAGATTCTGGCAGAGCAGCCCATAGGCCCGCCCGATGGTGGCATTGGCATGATTATAAGGCCCCATCGCGCCGATGCCGGCGTTCATGCCGATTTCATGGCGGATCGGCCCATTGACCACCACCATCGCCGCGCCGGAGCTGGAGGTGCTCCCCCGCGCCGTCACACCGGATGCGGCCAGCGCCAGGATCACCGGGAAATAATCCGGCCGCGCCCCGGCCATCACCGCATTCACCGCGACTTTCTCGACGGTGAATTCCCACAGGCCGCGATTGGGCGTCGGCTGCAACCGACCCACCACCTCGTCGGGCTTGCGACTGGTGCCGGCGAGCATCGCGGCCACCCGCTCCTGCGTCGGCAGGACGATCGGCAGCTTGTCGGTCCAGTCGTTGCGCAGGAACAGCTCGTGCAACTCATCTTCGCTGGCCGGCGGGAGCAGACGCGGGGTGTTGCGTGGCAAGGGCGCCGAGGAGACCGGACCCGGCAGCCCCCTGGTCAACGCGTCGATGATCTCCGCCATCACCGCCACGCCGCTCACCGGATCGTTGCCGTCGACATAGGCGCGCAACTCCTCCGCGCTCCGTCCCATGACGGGTTGCGGCACGAAAACCGTGGGCGCATCCGCCAGGCCCGCAATGCGTGTGACCGAGCGGACGACCTTGTCGAACTTATCGGTATGCACCGCTACCGTCGGCACGCCATATTTGGTTTCGAGCGTGACCGCATGGGTGGAAACGGCGGGCGCGCAGGTGCTGCAATGGCCCACGCCTAGGATCGCGGCATCGCCGTTCTGGCGGATCTGTTCCCACAGCTCCGGGTCGTCCCGGCCATAATAGCCGCTCAGGGAAACCAGCCTGGTGGTCACACCGGGCATCTTCTCCGCGAACCATGCCACGATCTGCTTGAGCAATTCGATCGAATCGTCGAACCGGCTATCAACGAGGTAGATGGTCTTGCCATCCAGACTCTCGAGGCGGGGCGCGAGGGTCTTGGCGCTCACCTTCGGCGGGAAGCCGACGGGGTTGAGAACGGTCACGTCACCTGCGCCGGCAACCGCTCGAACGGGAGCTTCAATCGTCATTCAAAGCCTCTTTATCGCGGTTTAGCGCACATGCGCGAGTGACAGACTCACCCAACCGCATTATTAGTTTGTCCTAGATAGTTTTTATATAAACGATTTGACCGTTGCAAGTCCGATCACAGCCGCTGTTGCACGATGATCGGAAATCATCCAGCAATGGCCAGGCGCCGGGAGTGAGAGAAGGGCGATCGGTCAGGACAGCCCAGAACCACACTTGGCAACCGGTCATGCGCCGCCTGGCAGGATATGGAAAAAGGATCGAGAATGAGCGCCGATACTGACGCCGTCATGAAGGTAGAGGTAACGACAACCGCCAACCGCGCTTCCACGCGCAAGCTCAGTCCGGGGCTGATGGCGGACCGGCTGTCGTTCCGCGTGCGTAGCCTGCTCTCCTTGCTTGGCGACCGCGTCATCGAAGCGTTCGCGCCGTTCGGCCTGCGCTCCGGTTCGTTCACGGCGATGGCGCTCATCGCCGCCAATCCGGGCTGCTCGCAGATTGAACTGGCGCGCGAAGGCGGGCTGGACAAAAGTTCGCTGGTCGCCATCCTCAACGATCTCGAAAAGCGGGGCTATGCCATACGCGCCCGCTCCCCACGCGACAAAAGGCGCAGCAACCTCTACCTCACCGCCGAGGGCGAGAAGGTGATGCACGAAATGTATAAGGCAGCGATGGGCACGGAAACCTCGCTGCGGGAAGGCTTCACGTCAGACGAGATGCAGCTTCTCTTCGCGTTGCTGGAACGGGCTTATTTCATCCTCGCCAATGAGGATCGCGCCGGGGACTGATTGCGGGCGGGTAGCGCGGATTCGCAGCGCCGTTTAATCCCGACAGAGGCCGAGCGCCCTCCGACCTTCAGATCAAAAACGCCGGCCATTTCGACCGGCGTTTTCGCAATTCAAGACCGCCAGGCGACGACGCCGGCCGACCCCTTCAATGGCGGACTCGCACGCCAAGCTGGAGCGTCCGGCCCAGCGTATCGAACAGGCTCGGATTGGTCCCGGTATTGCCCGGCGCGATCGGCGGCGACACGTTCAGCAGATTGCTGATCGCGCCGTAAAGCTGGATCTGCGTCGGCGCATCCGGGTTCAGATCCACGCTGAAGCCCAGATTGGTATAGAGCCGCCCGGCGACGCGATTGCTTGCGATGCTGGTCGCCAGCGTCGGATCATAACCGGGGTCCTCGGGACCGACGAGCACGGCATCGAACTTGCCGCGCGGGATATAGCGGTTCTCCAGCGTGGCCGTGAAGGCACCGAGCTTGAGCGCGGCCGTGGCGTTCAGCGTCCATTTCGGTACGCCGACCGCGCCGAGATATTGCTGCCCGGTCTGCCCCGCGCGATCCACCGCGCCACCGGAATCGACTTCGGTCAGGTCCGCCACATAGTTGCCGAGCAGGTTCAGGTCGAGCCGGGCGTCCGGCCCGAGGTCGAAACGGTAATCCAGCTCCACGTCGATGCCGCGCGTATAGAGCCGGTTGAGGTTGAGCCGCACCGAATGCACTTCCGAGATCAGTTGGTCGGAGTCCCGCACGATGAGCGAGCACAGGTCGGCAACGCCCTGGAAGCAGCGGTCGATAATGCCCTGCGCGGTCAGGCTGGCGATGGAGCCGGCCAGGTTGATGTCATAATAATCGACCGAGAGACGCAGCGGCGCCAGCGCGCCTGATCCGCCGGGCGATAGCACCACGCCGGCCGTCCAGGTGGTCGCCACCTCCGGCTTGAGGTTGGGATTGCCGCCGGTGAACAGCCGCGCGATCACGCCGACATTGGTGTCGCGGTCGACCACCGATCCCGGTGTCACGCGGCCCGGATCGAGCAGCTCCTGGGCGCTGGGCGCACGGATATCGCGCGAGCGGGTGCCGCGGAAACGCACGCCCGCCACCGGCTCATAGACGATGCCCGCCTTCCAGGTCGTCACCGGGCCGCTGGTGCTGTAATCGGTGTGACGCACCGCACCGTTGATTTCGAGCGTGTTGGCAAACGCCGCGCCCCGCGCCAGCGGCAGCGAGGCTTCACCGTAGATTTCCTTGGTGTTGATGCTGCCGGAATATTGCGCGCCATTGCCATATTGCCAGCCGAACACCTGGCCGGTGGCGTCCGCATCCGCGCGCGTTATGTCCTCGCGATATTCGACGCCGGCGGCCACCGCCAGTGGCCCCGCCCACAGCTCGGCCAGCGTGCCGGTCACATTGGCGGCGACGACATGCTCGCGCAGATGCTGTTCCTGCCATGGTGTGCCGAACGCATAATCATAGGCCGCCTGGGTGAACTGGCCGATACCGAACAGGTTGAGCGGCTGGCAGCCGTCATTGGGGTTGGTCAGCGTCGAGCGGCAGATCGGTCCGTTCGGCCCATCCACCACGTCGATCGCGCGGTTGAAGTTGGGGATGTTTTTGACGCCATGGACGGCAACCCGATAATCCATCTGGCCATATTGATAATAAGCGTCCCAGGTCCAGCTGCCGGCGATCTTCCCCTTGAGGCCGCCCGCGATGCGGAAGCTCTTTGATTTGGCATCCGCATTGGTGGGCGAAATATCGTTGCCGCCCAGCTCGAAATCACCGAACCGCCCATAGCTGATCGAGCTGATATTCTGCTCGGCCATCATCGTGCGCAGGTCGGCCGGCAGGAACGGGTTTTCGATGCTCGCGGTCAGCGCACGCTCATACATGGCGGCACCGCGATTATGCACCACGGATTGCCCGTAGGATGCGGTGACGAAGGCGGAGAGATCGTCCGTCAGATCATATTCGAGATTGGAAAGCAGGCTGAACCGCTGCACCGGAATGCGCAAATACGGCACAGCGAGGCGGAAATTGCTGCCATATTGCCCGCCGCCGATCATGAACTGCACGTCCGGCATCGCGCCATAATTGAAGGGCGTGGCGGAAAGCGAACCGTCCGGGTTGAACTGGAGGCCGTGCAAGCTACCCGGACTGTTGATGATGCCCGCCGCCGTCATGGTGGAGGGGCGCACCTGCGTCCCGATGAAATTCGCGGCCTGCCCATTGGTCTTATAGTCGGGATTCTGGAAGATCTGCGGCTCCACCTCGCACCAGTGACGCGAAAAGCAGTTCCGCGCCGCGCCATCATCGGCAAATTCGCCGCCGATGACGAACCGGCCGCGATTATCCGAGAAATGGGTGCCGATGGCCGCGGAGGCGAGGAAGGAGCGCGCATCGCCCTCCTGCGTAATGCCGCCCTGCAAGGTGGCGCGATACCCCTCGAAATCGGTGTCGAGCAGGATGTTGACCACGCCCGAAACCGCATCCGAACCATAAGCGGCCGAGGCGCCGCCCGTCACCACCTCCGTCCGCTTCACCAGCAGCGCGGGAATGAGGTTGCTGTCGACCGCGCCGAGGATCGAGCTGGGCACGAAGCGGCGGCCGTCCACCAGCACCAGCGTGCGGTTGGCGCCAAGACCGCGCAGGTCCAGATAGCGCGCGCCGAGATTGCCGCCCGATCCGGTGCTGGCCAGCGCTGTCGTCGGCGCGGTGAGATTGCGGAACGAGGGCAGCTTGACCAGCGCATCGCCGAGATTGGTGGCGGCGAGCGCGGTGATCCGCTCGCTGCCGACGACCGTCACCGGCGTTGGCGTCGTATAACCCTTGCCGGCGAGGCGCGAGCCGGTGACGACGATGGAGTCATTGGCCGCGCTCGTCTCCGCCCTGGGGGTCGCGCTGCTGCCTGACGGCGCGCTGCCCGCATCAGCCGCCGGCTGGTCCTGCGCCAAAAGCGGCTGAGGGGTCAGGGCAGCGGTCAGGATCGACCCCATCATGAGCCAGCGCCGCAAACGCGCCCCGCCCGCATATCCGCGAATATACTGTGCCAACGTCTCTCTCCTGCATCTTGTCTCATCTTGTCAGGCCGAGCGGCACCCGGCCGCTTCGGCGCGACCTTCCGCAACACAGCCAGTTTTGGGTTTCGGGTCCGGTTCAGCCCGATGGTTTGGGAATACCGGCAGCCCCGGACGCGGCCTGCCCGGCTTCCGCCTCGGCGGCGCGGCGGGCCGCCACCCCATAGGGCTTCATGGCCAGCCAGGCGCACAGGATGCCGATGGGGCCGACGATGGCGACGAACAGCGACATGGCGTAACGCAACATCTCATCATTGCCGAAAACATTGTCGGTCAGCAGCGCGATAGCGGTCGGGCCGAATCCGCCGCCGATCACGCTGATCGCAAACAGATAGACGGCGTTGATCTGCCCGCGCATCTCATTGGGGGTGATGATCTGGATCGCCGAATTCTGCCCCGGCGCGGCCATTCCGCCTGCAATCGCCGCGAGCAGGCCGACCCCGAAGCACAGCCACCATGTCGGCATGAGCGGCATCAGGACCGCGAGCGGAACCGACAGGATATGCGCGTAGAAGCAGACGCGCACCATGGCGTCGTCACGTTTGCGGCGGATGAGATATTCAGCAAGCGTCGCGCCCGCGCCAAGGCCGATGGGCGTCGCGACCAGCATCATGATGCCGACCAGCGTGCCCGAGATCGAGAGGCTGAGATCATAGGTGCGCGTGAACAATGTCGGCCGCCACACCGCCATGCCGAACGTCTCGATGGAGGCAATCGCGATGCTGAGCAGCAGTGGCAAGTAGATGCGCCAGTTTGAAGTGACGAACCGCACGACCTCGCCAATCGGCGCCTGCCCCTTGCGCGTCCGCCCGCGCCGCGCCGGCTCCTTGATGGTGAGGGTCATGACCAATGCGAGCAGCAGGCCGGGCACCGAGGCGACCAGAAAGACCAGATGCCAATCCTTGATGACGAAGCCGCCACCCAGGTCGATGGGGTCGACATGGGCGAACACGGCCAGCAGGAACCCGCCGAGGATCAGCGCGCCACCCATGCCGGCGTTGATGCCGAGCTGGTAGATGGCGAAGGCGCGCGGGAAGCGGTCACGCGGCACGAGGTCGGAGATCATCGACATCGAGCACGGCCCCTTGACGGACTCGCCCGCTCCAACCAGCCCGCGCGCCGCGAAGAGCTGCCAGAATTGCTGGGCCAGGCCGCACAATGCCGTCGCCGCGCTCCACACGACCAACGCGCAGGTGAGGATGATCTTGCGATTATGCGCATCCGACACGCGTGCCATCGGCAAACCACAGAGCATGTAGAAGAAGGAGAAGGCAAAACCGACCAGCAGGCTGACCGATGTGTCCGTGAGCGCCAGATCATGCTTGATCGGCTCGACCAGCAGGTTGATGATGCCGCGGTCGATGTTCGATACGAACGAGACCAGCGCGATCACGACAACCGCATACCATGCGCCGCGCATACCCGCCGACCGTCCAACGTCCGTTGCCTTCGGCGGCAATGTCACGTTCACGCCCCTCTCCCCGCCCAATATGGCGACCGAATCGTATTTATTTAGATAGATTATTTTAAAACTATCTCATTGCAACCTATTTCTCGGAAGGCGATTGTCTGCCCAAGGCGACCCTCACCGGGCGCGGGGGAGCCTATCCTTCAGCGGTCAGGCGCTGCCGGAAGAGCGCAATGCGCTCCAACGCCTCGTCCAGCATCGTGATCGGCTTGGTGAAACACAGGCGCACGAAACGTGTCTCCGGCGCCTGTGCATAAAAGGCCGAGAAGGGAATGGTCGCCACGCCCGCCTCCCGCACGGCGCGCTCGCAGAAATCCCTGTCCGCCAGCGCGATGCCCGATGCCGCAAGGTCGATATGCTGGAACCATGTCGCCCCGCTCGGCAACACGGCGAAGCCGGTCTGTGCCAGCCCCTTTGCCAGATGCGCCCGCCCCTCGGCATGGCTCTGCCGATGGGCCTCATGCCAGGCTGGCGGCAAAGCCAGTCCTTCCGCCACCGCCCATTGCAACGCGGGCGGCGTGGTGAAGGTGAGGAACTGATGCGCGCGGGCGATAGCACTGGCCAGCGGCGGCGCAGCGCACACCCAGCCGACCTTCCAGCCGGTCAGCGAGAAGATCTTGCCGGCCGAGCCGATCTTGACGCTCCGCTCGCGCAGCCCCGCTATCGCCAGCGGCGAGACATGGCGGCTACCGTCGAACAGCATCGCCTCCCACACCTCATCGCAGACCAGCAGCAGATCATGCGCCGTGCAGAGCACCGCCAACGCCGCCAATTCAGCCTCGGAAATCATGCTGCCCGTGGGGTTGTGGGGCGTGTTGAGCAGCAACATGCGCGTGCGCGGCGTGATCGCGGCGCGCAAAGCGTCGAGCGGCAGCCGCCAGTCCGGCGGTGCAAGGCTCACGAAGCGCGCCACCGCCCCGGCCCGCTCCACCAGCGGGGCATAGGCATCGTAAAGCGGCTGGACGAGGATCACCTCGTCGCCCGGATCGAGCAAGGCGAGGATGCAGGCGGCCAGCGCCTCGGTCCCGCCGGAGGTGACGACGATCTCGTCATCGGCCAGCGCCAATCCCTGATGCGCTGCATAATAATTAGCGATGGCGGCGCGCAATTCCGGCAGGCCACGCATCGGCGGATATTGGTTCGAGCGATCGCGCAAGGCCCGCGCCGCGCTCTCGATCAGCTCCGGCGGCCCCTGCGCATCGGGGAAGCCCTGCCCGAGATTGATCGCGCCGGTTTCCCGCGCGAGGCCGGACATATGCTCGAAGATGGTCGTGCCCAGCCGCGCGATGGATCGGTTCATGCCGCCCTGCTCCTGTCTCTCGCCTCCAGCGATGGACCGGGTGCGAATTGGTTGCAAGATGTAGGCGGCGCCTCCCGTTGCGTTCCCCCCGCCCCTGGCCTAGAGCGACGCCCGAGCCGGCGCATGGGGCGCTCGCCACCTTGCCGATCGAACGGGCCAGCATGAGCCGAGTCGCCATCAAGATATGCGGCGTCAGCACGCCTGACGCGATCGAAGCCGCGCTGAACGGTGGGGCGAGCCATATCGGCTTCATGCATTTCCCCAAAAGCCCTCGCCATTTGAGCCTTGCTCAAATGGCTGATCTGGCGCCCTGCGTGCGGGGGGCCTTGCGCAGCGTCGCCGTGCTGGTCGACCCGGATGACGCGCTGATCGACGCGGTGATCGCTGCCGGCGCGCCGCATATCCTCCAGCTTCACGGCCGCGAGGAGCCGGCCCGCGTCGCTGCCATCGCCGCGCGCACCGGGCTGGAAATCTGGAAGGTCATCTCGGTCAAGACCGCCGCCGATCTGGCCGCCGGCAGCGCATATGCGGGCGCCGCGCACCGCCTGCTCTACGACGCCAAGACGCCGGACGATGCCCCCCGCCCCGGTGGCATGGGCCAGCGCTTCGACTGGAGCCTGCTCGTCGGCCACCGCGCACCGCTGCCCTGGGCGCTATCCGGCGGATTGGCCCCCACCAACGTCGCCGAGGCGATCCGCGCGACGGGCGCGTCGCTGGTGGACGTTTCCTCCGGTGTGGAGAACGCGCCGGGCATCAAGGATGTGGACAAGATCGCGGCCTTCTGCAAAGCGGTTTCGCAATGCTGATGCCGGCTCCTTATATCATGCGCGTCACCGGACGATGGCGCTGATCGCTTCCAGACAAGCCCGAAGCGAACGGCTCCCCATATCCAGAGACGAGAGAAGATCATGACTGCTGCACCAACCCTGCCCAATTCCCTGCGCGCGCTCCCGGACGAGCGCGGCCACTTCGGCCAATTCGGCGGCCGCTATGTCGCCGAGACGCTGATGCCGCTGATCCTCGGTCTTGAGCGGGAATATCGCGCGGCCAAGGCGGACCCGGCCTTCCAGGCAGAGTTTGACGGGCTGATGACCCATTATGTCGGCCGCCCCTCGCCGCTCTATTATGCCGAGCGGCTGACTGCCCACTATCGTGCGGGCGCAAAGCCGGGCCATGGCGCGAAAATCTATTTCAAGCGCGAGGAACTGAACCACACCGGCGCGCACAAGATCAACAACTGCATCGGCCAGATCCTGCTCGCCATCCGCATGGGCAAGACGCGGATCATCGCCGAGACGGGCGCCGGCCAGCATGGCGTCGCTACCGCCACGGTCTGCGCGCGCTTCGGCCTGCCCTGCACCATCTTCATGGGCGCCAAGGACGTCGAGCGGCAGCAGCCCAACGTGTTCCGCATGAAGCTGCTCGGCGCGGAGGTCCGCCCGGTGACAAGCGGCGCGCAGACGCTCAAGGATGCGATGAACGAGGCGCTGCGCGATTGGGTCGCGACGGTGGAGAACACCTTCTACATCATCGGCACCGCCGCCGGACCGCACCCCTATCCGGAGCTGGTGCGTGATTTCCAGTCGATCATCGGCAAGGAAGCGCGTGAGCAGATCCTCGCCGCCGAGGGGCGCCTGCCGGACCTGCTGATCGCGGCGGTCGGCGGCGGCTCCAACGCCATCGGCCTGTTCCATCCCTTCCTCGACGACGCGGACGTGGCGATGATCGGTGTCGAAGCGGCCGGGCGCGGCATCGAGAGCGGCGAGCATGCCGCCAGCCTCACCGGTGGCAAGCCCGGCATCCTCCACGGCAACAAGACCTATTTGCTGCAGGATGAGGACGGCCAGATCACCGAGGCGCATTCGATCAGCGCCGGCCTCGATTATCCCGGCATCGGCCCGGAGCATAGCTGGCTGCACGAGAGCGGCCGCGTGGATTATCTCCCCGTGACGGACCGCGAGGCGCTCGACGCCTTCCAGCTAACCTGCCGCACCGAAGGCATCATCCCCGCGCTGGAAAGCTCCCATGCGCTCGCGGCTCTGGAAGTTAAGGCACAGGAATTGCGCGAGGATCAGATCATCATCGTCAACGTCTCCGGCCGGGGCGACAAGGATATCTACACCGTTGCCGATGCGCTGGGAGCGCAGCTATGAGCCGCCTCGCCAATGCTTTCGCCCGCGCCCGCGATGAAGGCCGCGCCGCGCTCGTCACCTTCGTGACCGGCGGCGACCCGACGCCAGCGGATACCGCTACCGTGCTCGACGCGCTGGTGGCGGGCGGCGCCGACGTGATCGAACTGGGCATGCCCTTCACCGATCCGATGGCGGACGGCCCGGCTATTCAGGCCGCCAACCTGCGCGCCATGGCCGCCGGGATCAGCACCGCCGCCATCTTCGAGATCGCGACCGCCTTCCGCACGCGCCATCCCGAGGTGCCGCTGGTGCTGATGGGCTATGCCAACCCGATGACCATTCGCGGCGCGGACTGGTTCGCCGCCCAGTGCAAGGCGGCCGGCGTCGATGGCGTCATCTGCGTCGATATCCCGCCCGAGGAGGATGACGAGCTTGGTCCCGCCCTGCGCGCAGCCGGCGTTTCACCGATCCGCCTCGCCACGCCCACCACGGATGCCGCACGGCTGCCAGCAGTGCTTACAGGCGCGTCCGGCTTCCTCTATTATGTCTCGGTCGCCGGCATCACCGG